>BNJU01001689.1_pt1:585000-777386 | contig 777386 bp, 923 predicted proteins | sample 8539281 | NCBI WGS metagenome assembly BNJU01 (sample SAMD00202456, study PRJDB9452) | human saliva metagenome | isolation source: human saliva | place: Japan
TAAACGACAATAACACAATTCCTGTTATTGTATTGAACCGACATGGACAGGTTAGCGACTTCCGAAATCTTACCTTACATGTTTCCTCTCGTGCTGATAGTATGGCCTGTGTAAAGGCGCTTGGACATGAATTATTGGCGCAACACCGTAATATTCGTATTTTTCTTGACAGCCGGCATCATGATTATATCGATGTCTGCTACGAAGATTCGCTGATGCTTAAGCGCCTCTCGTGGTTTCCTTATGTACAGCTGGGTGTGGTATTGCTGTTTGTGGCCATTGCCATTTTTTGCGCTTCTCATGGCAAAAAAAGCCGAACAAAATAAAGTCTGGGTGGGCCTTTCAAAGGAGACTGCTCACCAATTGGGTACACCAATCAGCAGTCTGATGGCCTGGATAGAAGTTTTAAGAGAAGAATATCCTGACGATTCGCTTATTCCTGAAATGAATAAAGATGTTAAGCGACTTCAGCTAATTGCCGATCGTTTCTCGAAGATAGGCTCCTTTCCTGAGCCTGTTCCGTCAAATTTAGAAGAGGTTTTGAACCATGTTGCCGATTACATGGACAGGCGGACAAGCAAGAGCGTTGAAATTAAAAAAACAATTTCCGCAGAACGATATTATTGTAAATCTTAATGCCTCACTTTTTCGAATGGGTTATTGAAAACCTGTGTAAGAATGCTGTTGATGCCATGGGAGGCGGTCCGGGACGTATTATTTTGCATGTTGAAGAAACTGAAAATAAAGTTGTTGTCGAGGTATCGGATACAGGAAAAGGCATTCGAAAGAAAGACATAGGCAATGTTTTCCGTCCCGGGTTCACAACAAAAAAGCGTGGATGGGGGCTCGGACTCAGTCTGGCTAAGCGTATTGTTGAAGAGTATCACGGCGGTAAGATTTTTGTAAAAAGTTCCGATTCTATGAAAGGTACAACGTTCAGGATTGAACTTAAGAAAACTTAGATATTCAACATACCCCTTTATTCTGATTGGTTTATGCAAGAAAGCATATTTCCTGGCGAAGTAAACCTCTCTGGTTTATACCGTATTTCCTATTGTCCGACGGCCGTCAGCAGCGTGTACGGTGGCCGTCAGACAACACGTATGGCGATCGTCAGCAACGCTGCTGACGGCCGCCGAACAATGACGTTTTGCCTTTTGTGTGCATTGCCTTTCGGTTAAAAGCATGATGAAAAACGTTGCCATTGTAATACCTTTTGCGGGTAAAAGTAATTTTCCTTCATTGGCGTGTCGTGAGAAAACTCATCAGATTGATTATTAAGCACATTCCGCTTCCTGTGTAAAATGGGCCCAGTTTTTCGGGGGTAGCAATATTGCAGGCCCATATTTCAAAAACCAGCCGTTACGCGTAATATTCATACCGTTGCATCGTTTTTTCCTTTAAAAACAATCGTATATAAGAAAAAAATAGTAACTTTGCAAGCCAAAGTGTAGATATGTCTATGTTAGAGCAGTTTAAGATAGATTTAAAAGGCCTGGCCCAGGGCGATACCGTTTTGAGCTTTACCATTGATGATGCTTTCTTCGAAGCTGTTGATGCTCCGTCGATTCGTCATGGTCGGTTACAAACTACTTTGACAATACACCGGACCGACGATTTCTTCGATCTCGATTTCCACACTGAAGGCTTAGTTACCGTTATGTGTGACCGTTGCTTAGACGATATGGAACAACCAGTTCAGGCCGACGATCACCTTGTAGTTAAGTTTGGAACTGCCTATTCTGAAGACGATGACCTTATCACAGTAGCCAAGGACGAAGGAATACTTGACGTGTCATGGTTCATCTATCAGTTTGTAGAGCTTCGCATTCCGCTACGGCATGTGCATGCACCTGGAAAATGCAACCCTGCCATGATGGATGTTCTTAGGAGCATTCAGCCGCCCGAAGCGGTGAGGAGAGTGCGCAGAGTTCTATGGATTCGCGTTGGGCAGCTTTTAGAAAAATTAAAGAATTCAGAATTAAAAAGATTAAAAATTAAACGATTAAAGCATTATGGCACATCCTAAAAGAAGACAGTCAAAGACTCGTACACTGAAGAGAAGAACCCACGACAAGGCAGTTGTTCCTACACTTGCAGTATGTCCTAACTGCGGCGCTTACTATGTTTATCATACCGTTTGCCCCACATGTGGCTACTATCGCGGTAAGGTTGCTATTGTAAAAGAAGCTGCAGAGTAATGGGAAAGCTTAACGCTGTTATCACTGGCGTTGGTGGATATGTCCCCGACTACGTTCTTACAAATGCGGAATTGTCGCGTATGGTTGATACCAGCGACGAGTGGATTAGAACACGTGTCGGCATTCTTGAACGGCGAATACTGAAAGAAGAGGGTCTCGGAGCAAGCTATCTTGCAAGAAAAGCCTGCAAGCAGCTGCTTAAAAAAACGGGTACTGATCCGGATAGTATTGACGCATTAATCGTCTCTACAACTACTCCCGATTACCCATTCCCCTCAACAGCCAGCATTGTGCTGGGTAAGTTAGGACTGAAGAACGCTTTCGCTTTCGATGTAAGCTGCGCTTGCTGCGGCTTTATTTACGCGCTCGATACGGCTTCGGCTTTGATACAGTCGGGGCGATACAAGAAGATTATTGTTTGCTCGGCAGAGAAAATGTCGTCAGTTGTCGACTGGACCGACCGTCAAACCTGTGTTCTTTTTGGTGACGGTGCAGGTGCAGTCATGGTAGAAACTACTGAAGAAGAGGGTGTAGGCTTTCAGGATTCAATGCTCCTTACAGATGGCAAGGGACTTCCTTTCCTTCATATGAAGGCAGGAGGCAGCGTTTGTCCTGCTTCGCATTTTACAGTAGATAATCGTCTTCATTATGTATACCAGGAAGGACGTAATGTTTTCCGTCATGCTGTTACCGATATGAGCGACGACGTTCTTGCAGTTATGCAGCGCAACGGGCTGAATCAGGACAACCTTAACTGGATTATTCCTCATGAGGCTAACCTCCGTATTATTGAAGCAGTAGCCAAACGTGCCGACTTCCCCTTGGATAAAGTAATGATTAATATCGAACATTATGGCAATACGAGCTCGGCTACAATACCGCTGGCTATATGGGATAATGAGTCGAAATTAAAGAAAGGCGACAACGTGATATTTACTGCCTTTGGTGCAGGATTTGTGCACGGAGCTGTTTATTACAAATGGGGATACGATGGCTCAGGCGTTACAGACAGTAAATAAATAGAATAAACACTTCAGAAAAACGCATCCGCATGTTCATGGGAATGCGTTTTTTTTGTTACCTTTACCGCAAGTTTAATCTTATAAAAACATGCACAAGGCAGGATTTGTAAATATAGTAGGTAACCCCAATGTTGGTAAATCAACACTGATGAACCAGCTTGTTGGCGAAAAAATAAGCATTGCTACCTTTAAGGCACAAACTACAAGGCACCGGATTATGGGTATTGTGAACACACCTGATATGCAAATTGTGTTCTCGGATACGCCGGGCGTGCTGAAGCCTAACTACAAAATGCAGGAAATGATGCTGGCTTTTTCTGAGTCGGCTCTTGCTGATGCAGATATACTTCTTTATGTAACTGATGTGGTTGAAAACCCTGAAAAGAATATCGATTTTCTGGAAAAGGTGCGCGAAATGAAAATACCCGTGCTGCTTCTTATCAATAAAATAGATGAGATAGGGCAGAAACCATCGGTAACCCCGGCTGAAAAACCGAAAAAAAGAAGGGCATAAAGATACTGCTAAAAATAAACCCGACGGCATTACTTGGTGAGCTTGTTGAAAAGTGGCATAAGCTGTTACCCAATGCCGAAATACTGCCATTGTCGGCAAAAAACAAGTTTGGCGTAGACCTCTTGATGAAACGAATAACGGAACTTTTGCCTGAAAGTCCGGCTTATTTCGACAAGGACCAACTTACGGATAAACCGGCAAAGTTCTTTGTTTCTGAAATTATTCGCGAAAAAATACTGCGCTATTATGATAAGGAAATCCCCTATTCGGTAGAAGTTGTTGTTGAAAGTTTTAAGGAAGACGTACATCATATTCACATCAATACAGTGATTTATGTTGAGCGCGATTCGCAAAAAGGCATTATTATAGGCCATCAGGGCATGGCCTTGAAGAAAGTTTCAACAGAGGCTCGTCGCAGTTTGGAGAAATTTTTTGGTAAGTCGGTGTATCTCGAAGTGTTTGTAAAGGTCGACAAGGACTGGCGTAATTCCGACCGTGAATTAGACCATTTCGGGTACAATCCACAATAAATGATTGATAATTATATACGGCCCTGACTGTATGGAGGGTGTACTCTCTCGTTATCGAGAGGGCCGAAGAATGTAACTTCAGTAATTAAACAAACACAAATGGCAAATTTAGTAGCAATCGTAGGCCGCCCGAATGTGGGCAAATCTACGCTTTTTAATCGTTTGACACAAAGCCGTCGTGCCATCGTTAGCGAGGTAGCGGGTACCACTCGCGACCGTCAGTATGGGAAATGCTCATGGAACGGTAAGGAATTTTCGGTAGTTGATACCGGCGGATGGGTTGTAAAGTCGGATGATATATTTGAGGATGCTATCCGTAAACAAGTGTTGATAGCTGCCGAAGAGGCCGATTTGATACTGTTTTTGGTAGATGTAGAGACAGGCATTACCGACTGGGACGAAGACGTTGCGCAAATTCTTCGTCGTGCAAACTTGCCTATTATCCTCGTTGCTAACAAGGTAGACAACAGCGGAATGGCTTATTCGGCGGCCGAGTTTTATAGTCTTGGTCTTGGCGATCCGCACTGTATCAGTGCAGCTACTGGTGGCGGGACGGGCGATTTGTTGGATTTAATTCTTGAGAAACTGCCGTCAAAGCAGCAAGAAGAAATCGATGACGATTTGCCTCGCTTTGCTGTTGTAGGCAGGCCTAATGCAGGAAAATCGAGTATTATCAACGCCTTTATTGGTGAAGATCGTAATATTGTTACCGAGATTGCTGGTACAACGCGCGACAGTATATACACACGCTTCGACAAATTTGGCTTCGATTTCTACCTCGTTGATACGGCAGGTATCCGTCGTAAGAACAAAGTGACCGAAGATTTAGAGTTTTATAGTGTGATGAGAAGCATACAGGGCTATCGAGAATAGCGATGTCTGCATCCTTATGATAGATGCTACACGCGGTATCGAAGCACAGGATATGAATATTTTTCAGCTCATACAGCGGAACAATAAAAGCTTAGTTGTAGTTGTTAATAAATGGGATTTGGTACAGGATAAGGACCAGAAGGTCATCGATACCTTCAAAGAAATGCCATTTACAACAGAATGGCACCGTTTGTTGATTTCCCGATTATCTTTGCGTCGGCACTCACAAAACAGCGTATCTTTAAGGTTCTTGAAACTGCCAAGGACGTTTATAAGAACCGCACCACATATTGGCACGAACAAACTTAATGAGGTTATGCTGCCTATTATTGAACAGACACCTCCTCCCTCTACGAAAGGAAAGTTCATCAAAATCAAGTATTGTTCGCAGCTTCCCAATACACAAATACCATCGTTTGTGTTCTATGCCAACCTCCCTCAGTATATAAAGGAGAACTACCGGCGCTTTTTGGAGAATAAGATTCGCGAGAACTGGCAACTGCATGGCTGCCCTGTAAATGTGTTTATTCGTCAGAAATAAGATGAAAATACAATTGTGGGCTTACCTGATTATTGCATGTCTCAGTATCTTTTCCATCTCGTCGTGTGGCAAAAAAGCCAGTGAAGATACATCGGCTGAGATGGCAGGGCAGGCAGCTAAGGCTTATTATGATCAGCTTCTGCATGGTGATTTCGAATCGTTTGTGGCAGGACGGTATCAGCCCGACTCAATACCCGCCTCGTATCATGAGCAGTTAGTAGCCAACGCTAAGATGTTTTTGGGGCAGCAAGACGGTCATGACGGCATTAAAGAGGTGAAGTATGTCATTGCCAAAGCAGACACATCGAAGCATGTAGCCGATGTTTTTCTTAAGTTTGTATATGGTAATGGTACTGCCGAAGAGGTGATAGTGCCGATGGTTGAGCATAAAGGAGTATGGTATATGCGGTGAGCAGACACAGTTATAACATCATGAATATCGGCGCAAAGGACAACCCTTTGCGCCGATATTCGTTTTTAATCTGTTACGAAGATACAACAGTTATCGTGGCTCTGCATCATGCGACCTGTGACTTATTCGTTTTCTGTGGCCACCTGTTTTACCTTACGGAAGAGGTCGCTGGCAAAAACAAAATCGTTAAGCTTCTTGTTAGTTGAGTCCATTACATCGTCCTTTGAGCCTTCCCATCCTTATGACCTTTGTAAATAAATATAATTTTCTCCTATTCCCATTACCGAGTTCATGTCATGTGTATTAATGATGGTGGTAATATTGAACTCTTTTGTAATCTCAGCGAGCAAATTGTCTATTACCAATGATGTTTTCGGGTCGAGACCTGAGTTGGGCTCGTCGCAGAAAAGGTATTTGGGGTTCAGTACAATAGCCCGTGCAATAGCCACCCTTTTTGCATACCGCCTGATATTTCTTCAGGAAACTTGCTGCCTGCATCCTTAAGTTTAACGCGCTCGAGGCACTCCATGGCCCGCCTGTCGCGCTCACGGGCAGTCATGTTTGAGAACATATCGAGCGGAAAACGGACATTCTCGAGCACTGTTTGCGAATCGAACAGTGCAGAACCCTGAAATATCATTCCCATCTCACGGCGCATCATCACACGGTCGTGCTTCTTCATGGTTACAAAATTACGTCCGTCATAGAGCACTTCACCCTCGGTAGGGGAGAGTAATCCTACTAGATTCTTCATCAGAACCGTCTTTCCTGAACCGCTCTGTCCGATGATAAGGTTTGTTTTTCCTGTTTCAAACGTAACATTAATATCCTTTAGAACTGTTTTGTCCTCGAAAGGATTTTTGTGAGGTGTTTAATTTCTATCATTTTAGCCCCCTGAGTTTATTATGAGGAGTTAAGGAGTTAGGAAGTTATCGAGTTAAGACAAATGTTCGGCTTGGTTTTTGAGCATTGGCTTTCAATATTGTCTGTCTTCTTTATCCTTATCTGTCTCTCTTCTGCTATATATTATTTATTTTATGTCTCTGCTATGCTTATTCTTGTTAGGGTATAGTGATGGCTTGTTATACCTTTACAGTATCCGTTCAGCAACTTGCTAACCTCTTCTATATCGTTATTAAGCACATCATGTGTATGCTGGTTGATGTATCCTACATCTTTTGCCAGAAGAATATAATAGCGGCATTCTTCTAAACTACCCTGTGCTATATTCATAAAGTGCAGCTTATCAGCCGTACCCAGACGCTTATACCCTCTGCAATGTTTGCAGTTATGGAAACAGCGGCTCTTTGAAACTGCGAAGAAAGCCCATAACGCTCCCAGTCAGGGAATGTCTTTGTTGTTTTGTATATCTTAATAACAAACGCATGGGCTTTCTGCCAAGCCATGATTTCTTTGAAGCTTTTGCTTGCCATGTTTCCTAATTTAACTGTATGTTAGGCCTGGTCTCGGTTGTCAACGCCTCTGTTATCAATGTGTCCGGTTTGTCAGACTATTGTCTTAACTCCTGCTAACTCCTTAACTTCCTAACTCCTTTAGCTTACGACAGCAACTGTGTCAAGAATACATCCGAGAACAATATGAGCACACTGCTGCACACTACCGCATCGGTCGACGACTTTCCAACCTCAACAGAGCCGCCGTCGGCAGTGTAGCCGAAGAACGATGACACGCTGGCGATGATGAAGGCAAAGAATAAACTCTTGGTGATACTCATCCACATGAACCACGAATTAAACGAATGGCGCATGCCTTCAGTAAGGTCTTCGGGCGACATTATCTGCCCGATGTACGCCGTTGCATAAGCACCCACGATACCCATAGCCGATGAAAAAGATAACGAGGAAAGGCATAATGGTTACCAATCCCATAATTTTCGGCAATATAAGATAGCTTGCTGAGTTTATGCCCATGATGTCGAGTGCGTCAACCTGTTGTGTAACACGCATGGTTCCCAGCTCAGAGGCAATGTTCGAACCAACCTTTCCGGCCAGAATTAAGCACATGATTGAGCTGGAAAATTCGAGTAACATAATCTCGCGGGTAGTGAAACCTGTTACCCATCGCGGCATCCACGGGCTTTGAATATTCACTTTCATCTGAATGCAGATGACGGCACCGATGAAAAAACTAATCAGTAACACGATGCCTATTGAATCTATACCCAGCTGCGACATTTCCTTAACATAGCTCTTGAAAAACATTCTGAAACGCTCTGGACGCGAAAATGTGCGGCCCATCAGGAAAGATAACTGCCGAAAGTGGAAAGATATTTCTTAAGAATGCGGAGCAACAACATGACGTTTAGATACAAATAGTTAGGTAGCAAAGATAGTTATATTTGGGTCGTAAACCTAATATATTAAAAATAAATTAATGATAAAAAGGATGGTTAATGGGGCAATTTCAGTCCTTGCCCTATTCATGGATAATATGTTTTCATCATGTTGTATTGCTGTTTATGCCATAAAGTAAAAGCCATTTGCGGTGTATTAGACGTGACATTACGTGCATGGAGGTGTCGTTAGGCGACCGTCAGCAGCGCGTACGACGGCCGCCGAACAAAGTGTATGACGACCGTCAGCAGTATTGATGGCGGTCGTCGAACGACGAACATATTAAAATAAAAGTATGGCCGGTACATTGTAAATCACGGGTTAAACAGCTATAAACCAGTAACCAAATGGTGCTTTTGTAATATAATACCTGTCATCACGTGGAAAGAACTACTGAAAAAGGCGACCCGCATATCAGCGTATCGCCTTAATATAAAGAGAGTTATGATTATAAAGATTTATTGATGCAGATAATCGGTCAACATTTGCAGCAGCGTCTCTTCCGCTTGCCAGAGCACGCACAACAAGGCTTGCTCCTGTTGCTGCATCGCCTGCAACAAATACGTTTTCGGGATATTCGGGCAGATGCTGGGGCAGGAATCCCATGGCCAGAAGCACCATATCTGCCTTTATTATTTCTGGTTCTTTGGCTGGTTTCATCAGTGGACGTCCACCCTCAGGGTTTGGAACCCATTCTATTTCCTGTACTTTAACGCCGGTAAGTACGCCGTTTTCACCCAGAAATTCCAGCGTGTTGATGTTCCATCTGCGTGTACATCCTTCTTCATGTGCGAAGCTGGTCTTTAGTGTTCGAGGCCAGTTGGGCCACGGATTCTGAGGGTCGTCAGGTCCGTCTGCGGGACGTGGCATAATCTCTATTTGTGTAACGCTTTTGCATCCCTGACGGTGAGAGGTGCCAATACAGTCGGAACCCGTATCGCCACCGCCAATAACCAGCACGTCTTTACCACGTGCATTTACCAACGCAGCTTTGTCAAACTCGCTCCCTGCCAGCACGCGGTTTTGCTGTGCCAGCATTTCAAGTGCAAAGTAAACGCCCTTAAGGTTTCTGCCCGGTGCCGGTAAGTCGCGGGCTTGCGGTGTACCTGTGCATACGACAACGGCATCATACTGCTCCGACAGTTCCTCAATGGTCACCTTTTCAGCACCTGAAAGTGTATCGTCGTTTTGAATATCAACATCGGTTTGCTTGTTGTTTACGAGCATCGTATGGTAAACAAAGTGTATTCCTTCGGCCTCTAAGATGCGCATCTTGCGGTCTATAATATCCTTGTTCAGCTTAAAATTCGGAATACCGAAGCGCAGTAAGCCTCCTGCATTTTCACGTGCTTCGAATACTGTAACCTCGTAACCACGCTGGTTTAGTTGTGTGGCAGTGCTTAGTCCGGCAGGTCCGGCACCCACAACGGCAACCTTTTTCCCGTTGCGTTTCGGTATGCGGGGCTTCACATAATCCTCCTGATAGGCATGCTCGGCAATGGCAGCCTCGTTCTCTCGTATCGTTGTGGGTTCGTGATTCATCAGGTTTAGCACGCACCCTTTTTCGCAAAGGGCCGGGCAAATGCGCCCCGTGAACTCAGGAAAATCGTTGGTTTGCGACAGCAGCACATAAGCTTCCTGCCACTCTCCGCGGTAAAGGGCATCGTTCCACTCGGGTATTTTGTTGTGGAGTGGGCAAGCCCAGTGGCAGAATGGCACCCCACAGTCCATACATCTGCCCGCTTGTTGCCGGCGGTCGTTGCTGTTAAGGGTTTGTTCTACTTCGCCAAAGTCGTGTATTCTGTCGTGTACAGGCCGGTAGCCTGCTTCCTTTCTCTCGACCTCTAAAAATCCTTTTGGATTACCCATATATAATAATGATAATATAAAAATTCAGTAATGTTTGTTCTCGCATGGGGTAAAGGGCACAGAAGTTAATCGGTAACAGTTTGTAAAGCCAGAATCAGGCAGCTTGTAATTGCTCTTTTTCCACAAACTTTTATCCTTTTACCTTTTTACTTTTTTACCCTTTTATCGTTCAAAATTTCCTTTTACCTTTTTCCTTTTTACCCTTTTACCTTTCAATACTCCCTTTGCATGTCAGCAATTTTTCGCTGAAGTTTCTTTACCTGCTCCTCTTGAAGCACGCGCTTATACTCGATAGGCACAACCTGTATAAACTCATCGACATAGCGATTCCAGTCGTCTAACATCGTTCTTGCGAGCTTAGAGCCGGTGTATAAGTAGTGTTGACGTATCAGTTCGTGCAGTTCTTTACGATAGGTAGTATCTTCAACGAGGTTAATTTCAACCATACCCATGTTGCAATAATAGTCGAAATCGTGGTCCTTATCCCATACATAGGCTACACCTCCGCTCATACCGGCAGCAAAATTACGGCCTGTTCGTCCGAGTACAACAACGCGTCCGCCCGTCATATATTCGCAGCAGTGGTCGCCTGTACCTCTACAACGGCAATGGCACCGCTGTTACGAACGGCAAAATCGTTCGCCAACCTTGCCGTTGATATACAGTTCACCTGTCGTTGCCCCGTACAAACCGGTGTTGCCTGCAATAATATTGTCTTCGGCATTAAAGTTGCTTCGCTTGGGTGGAAGGATGGAAATGTGCCCTCCCGACAACCCTTTCGCAAAATAGTCGTTGGCTTCGCCCTCGAGCTTAAAGTTGACACCCTTCACCAAAAATGCACCAAAGCTCTGACCCTGCCGAGCCTTTAAACTTCACGTTAATGGTGGGCTGGTTCTTGTTTTCTGTTTTTATCGTATTGCTTTCAGAGGCTTTGTCAGCCATCCCGGCATCGGCAATCTTCTGTAATTCCTTTGATTTCAGCCACTCGATATGCCCCGAAAGCATAGCACCAACGGCACGGTTGGTATTCTTTATCGGGTAATCGAGATCAATTTCACCGCCTGTTTCTATGGTATGAGCAGCGGCATCAATGATTTGTTCGTCCAGAATGTCGTACAAATCGTGGTCTTGTGTGCGTGTGCAATAAGTTGAAACGTCACCTGTTTCACATGTGGTGAGCCTGCCAAAATCTAAGCTTTCCCACTTGGTTCTGACGGCATCCGATGCCGGTTTCCAGCAGGAGGCAGTATCACGACGGGTTAAAAGCTCGGTATGGCCAACAATATCGTTCAGCGATTTGAATCCCATCTCGGCAAGATACTCACGTATATGTCGGGCAAGGAAAGTGAAATAATTAACAACATATTCGTATTTTCCACGGAAAAAGCCCCGTAATTTTGTATCTTGTGTGGCCACACCCATGGGACAAGTATTCTGTGAACACTTGCGCATCATGACGCAACCTAACGTAATTAGCGGTGCTGTGCCGAAACCAAACTCCTCAGCACCAAGCAGAGCCATGATGATAACGTCGCGCGATGTCTTCATTTGGCCGTCTACTTGTAATCGTGAAAGCGATCGAAGACCGTTTTTAACCAGCGTCTGTTGCGTCTCTGCGACGCCGATTTCTGGCGAAATACCAGCGAAACGCATACTGGAAGCCGGCGAGGCACCGGTGCCACCTTCAGCACCTGATATAACAACCAGATCGGCTTTGGCCTTTACAACACCGGCCGCAATGGTGCCAATGCCGCTCTCTGCAACCAGTTTCACGCTGATGGCAGCACGCGGATTCACATTCTTCAGGTCGAAAATAAGCTGCTTTAAGTCTTCTATCGAGTAAATGTCGTGATGAGGCGGAGGAGATATAAGGCTTATACCGGGGATAGAATGGCGCGTTTTTCGCGATTACTTCGTTCACTTTAAAAGCTCGGCAACTGGCCGCCTTCACCGGCTTTGCGCCCTGTGCAACCTTTATCTGTATTTCGTCAGCGTTGACCAAATACTCCGTTGTTACACCGAAACGACCCGATGCAACCTGCTTGGTTTTTGCTTGAAAGCGATATGCCTTCGGCCGTAGCGTGGAAGCGTTCTGCGTCTTCTCCGCCTTCGCCGGTGTTGCTACGTGCTCCCAATTTGTTCATAGCCATGGCCAGAGCCTCATGTGCTTCCTTCGACAAAGCGCCGAAAGACATGGCCCCTACCACAAAATGCTTCACAATTTCAGCCTCTGGTTCTACCTCGTCAATAGCGATAGGGTTGCGCTTAAAGTCGAGGAAGTCGCGCAAAAACAAGGGCTCTGGCTTATCGTCTACAAGCTTTTTCAAAGTGTTTAAACGTCTCATAGTTGCCCGGTTCGTGTGGCTAATTGCAGAGTGGCTATGGTGTCGGGGTTCCACGAGTGTTTAATACCGTCGGCACGCCAGTGGAACTGTCCCTAAGTTTGGAAGGGGCTTTTTCTTCGTTGTTTTTCAATAATGGCATGGGCCTTTTTATGCAATTGAATGGCATCGTTGGCGATGGTATCAAGTCCGATTCCGCCCACAGTCGATGTATCTGTGCCGAAATAAGATTTCAGCAGACTTTCAGAAAGTCCGATAGATTCAAATATCTGGGCACCGCGATATGAGCGTATTGTCGAGATTCCCATTTTGGCCATAATCTTCAACAAGCCTTTTTTCACCGCAGCAATATAGTTGGCTTCGGCCGTGGGATAGTTCTCTTGTATCTTGCCTTTTTGCACAAGGTCGTCGAGAATAGCGAATGTCATATACGGACAAAGGGCAGAAGCGCCGTACCCTAACAGCAGTGCCGCGTGCATAACCTCACGTATTTCGCCACTCTCTACGATGAGAGCCGTTTGCACGCGCTTGCCAACGTTGATCAGATAATGGTGTACAGCACTCACGGCAAGGAGCGAAGGTATGGCAACATGTTGGCTGTCGACGTCGCGATCGCTTAATATAATATAGTTGTAACCATCGTCAACGCTGCGTTCTGCTGCTTTGACAAAGTTGGTCGATTGCTTCGCGAAGAGCTTCACCAGCAAGGCTTGCCTCCTGTTCTTCGTTGGATAAAGGTTCATGGGTGTAAGGCTCAAAGGTCATGCTCAGCTTGCATGTGTGGAAGCCTTTGTATCGTATATTCTGAAGAATATCGAGCTGACCGTTCGTCAATATAGGATGTGGAAGCCGTACCATTTTACAGTTGGTTTCGTCGGGATTAAGAATACCCGTGCCCACACGACCTATGTATTCGGTGAGGCTCATGACCAATTGTTCGCGAATTGAGTCGATAGCGGGATTGGTAACCTGTGCAAATTGCTGGCGGAAATAATTGAAAAATATCTGCGGTTCACCTGCCAGCACAGCCAAAGGAGTGTCATTTCCCATTGAGGCTGTTGGCTCCTGGCCGCGGGTTGCCATCGGTATGAGCGTGTCGTTTATGTCTTCTTTGCCAAAGCCAAACTCTGTTTCCTTGGCATTTAAGTGTTCAACGGCATTGCTTACCTTTCGTCCACTATGAATTTTTTCGAGCTGAATGCGATTCGTATTCAGCCACTGGCGGTAAGGATGCTCATGTGCCAGCTGCTCCTTTATTTCACCATCGTAGTATATTTTGCCTTCTTTTGTGTCAACAAGTAATATCTTACCGGGTTCTAATCGCCCTTTTTCGATAACCTCTGACGGGTCAAAATTCATCACGCCTACCTCGGAAGCCACCACCATTGTGCCGCTTTTCGTAATGGTATAACGCGCCGGACGCAGACCGTTGCGGTCGAGCATACCTCCCGCGTAGCGCCCATCGGCAAAGAGTAAAGCCGCCGGACCGTCCCACGGTTCCATTAAAATGGAGTGGTATTCATAAAAAGCCTTGAGGTCTTCAGACAATGGATTCTTGTCGTTAAAGCTTTCAGGAACCATGATTGACAACGCCTGGGGCAGCGACATACCGTTCATAATAAAGAACTCAAAGACGTTATCGAGGCTTGCTGAGTCGCTCATGTCGGGCTGAATAATAGGGCTTATGTTGTGAATATCGCCGAGAACCTCTGACGACAAAACCGCCTCACGTGCCTTCATCCAGCTGCGATTGCCGCGAATGGTGTTTATTTCGCCGTTGTGTGCCAGCAGACGGAAGGGCTGAGCCAAGGCCCATGTAGGGAACGTATTGGTTGAAAACCGGCTGTGAACCAATGCCATGCCACTTGTAAAATAGCTGTTTGTGAGGTCGGGATAATAATGACGTAGCTGCAAGCTCGACAGCATTCCCTTGTAAACAATATTGCGTGACGACAGGCTGCAAATGTAAAACTGTTTGTTGCAGATGCGTTTCTCTATTTTTACGGATAAGATACAGCGTGCGTTCAATGTTATCAGGTTGTCCTGCTGCTGTACCAGTAACAAAAATCTGTCGTACGTCGGGTTCGGTTTCGGCCGCAGCCTCTCCCAAACACTCTGAACAGGTGGGCACTGTACGCAAGTGCATCAGCTGCATTCCCTCGCGTTCAATCTCCTCAATCATCACTGAGAGGATGTCGTTTTGGGCTTTTTTCGTCCTGGGAAGGAAAATAAGCCCTGTACCATATTTCCCTTTCTCGGGAACAGGTATACCTTGAAGCAATATAAATTCGTGGGGAATCTGGAGCATAATGCCTGCTCCGTCACCGGTTTTACCGTCAGCACCCTCTGCGCCTCTATGGCGAAGGTGCTCTAAAACTTGTAGTGCATCGTCAACAAGCTGATGGCTTTTTTCGCCGTTTATATTTACTACCATGCCCACGCCGCAGGCATCGTGTTCATAAATGTTATTGTATAATCCTTTTTCACCCATTTGCAAGTTACGTTGTTGTTTTTCCTGTCAATATGCTTGCAAAAAGTACAAAATTACGTCCATATTGTTATGTAATGTTGCTTTTATTCTGTATGTATCTCCTTTTTAACATAACGACTGTTCGTTTTCTGCTGTATGGTTTGTGCCATATGGGTTATATGGTTATAGTTCGGCGGCTCGCAGACAGCGTTGCTGACGACCGTCGAACAACGAGTGTGACGGCCGTCAGCAACGCTGCCTGCGAGCCGTCATACAACGAACAAATGGTAATATTGTAAAGAGCAAAATAACGTAAAGGGCAGGAGATACAAATGTAACAGCAGGAAGAAACAGAAATAAATATGTCGATTTTTCAAAAAAAGATAGAGGAATATGAAATTAATGAGTATATTTGCTCGTCAAAGCCTATGTCGTATCATGTAACCATTGACGTTTTATTTTATCGGGGCGTGTGTGGTGTTGGTATAAGGCAGAAAAACACGCATGAATAATTATTTAAACCCTAAAACATATGAGAAAATTTTTTTACTTAGTATGGCTATTATTGGCCTTTGTGGTGTGACAGCAAGTGCACAGCAAGACAAGGATCCTGCTGTTTATGCGGCTACGGAAGCAGGTGAGCAACTTACCAACCTTTATCTTAATTCGTCAGTGCTTCATGGCGGAACTTCGATATATCCGGGTGGTATTCCGGGCGATGCCAGAGGCATGGCCGTTGCCAATGGCAAAATGTATGTGTGCAATCGTGGTGCAGGAGGTGTTTCCCAGCTTGTTGAATTGGACGGCGTTACTGGCGCATTGCTTCGTACAATAGAGTTGCCAAAGGAGATGTGGCAGGAAGAAGGAACTATGCTTGGTTTCGTGGCAAATGATGTTCAGGCCGATAATGCGGGACACATTTTTGTGGCAAACATGTCGACTGACATGCGCGGCACGGGTGCTGCACACCTGTTCAGGGTAAACTATGTGGATGTAACCCAGAACCCTGTAACCTTTTAAGACGGTGCTAAACACCTCACTTCCTGCCTCCCTGGAAAAGGCAATGCGAATTGATACTTATGATGTTTACGGTGACATACTGAACGGTAACGGTATTATTATGCTGCCGGTCAGTGGTGTTGAGCCTCGCGCGGGTAATACGGTATTAAAGTATACGGTAACGAATGGGGTTGCCGATGCTGATAATCCTCAAACAATTGTTCTGTCTGAATTGAATCCAAAGTCGGCCACAGGCGCAGGAGCAGCTCCCCGTATCAACATTGTTGATGACGAACTGTTTTATCATGACGGTTTTACAACCCTACCCATGCTCTATGATATGAACGGCAACGTGGTTGACGGTTTTCAGAATAACAAACCCTTGTCGCCAGCTTCACCGGGCCAGAACGGTGTTACCGAGTTTGAACTTAACGGTTCTTACTATCTAATAGTAGCATCAACAAATACCAATAACGACCCTCCTCAGGCTTTCGACTTGTTTAAATTCAAAGACGACAGCCGCTCGTTTGCTGACATGAAGCTGCTTTACCGTTTCCCTGATGCGGGTTTAGGCAGCGTGGCTAACGCTGTAAGAACGGCCCTTCCACGTGTGGAGATTGTTGAAGGAACAGGTGGAAAGAAGAAGGCAAGGATTAATATTTATGCCTATCGCAACGGATATGGTATTTATGAATTTACAAACGATGCCCCCACAAGCGTAAAAACACTGAACGCTGACGGTGTAAACTTTATGGTTAACGGGTGCAAGGTAACGGTTAATGGACCTGTAAAGACAATTGATATTTATTCTGTTGACGGGCAAAAGGTGGCGTCTTCGGCCGACGGGCACACCGTAAACGTACCTGCAAAAGGTGTTTATATGCTGGCTATTCAGAAAGTTGACGGCAGCAGGAAAACAACGAAGATAGTAACAGATTAACGTTGAACGGGAGAGAGAACAGTGCGGAGAGCCGCTGTTTCTCTCTTCTTTAACACAAAATAATCATGTGCTCTTCGTAATTTGATTTTTACAAGGCAATACGATGAAGAAGATATTTCAAAGCTTCCTCCTGCTTATGCTGTGCATTACTGCGCAGGCAGGCAATGTGTTGATAGACGAAAAAAGCTATACTGTTGATACAACGGCTCTGTTTAAAGCGGGTCCCGGCGTACAGTATATGGCGCTTGAATTTAGAGGTCCCCGGCGTATGAACGCATTTATATTAAAGGTTGACCTGACGAACCCTTATGTAACCTATCGCGCTGCCATCAGCAACGACTCAATATACGGCGGCGAACAGCCCACTCGTGTGGCGGCACGCAAGAGCCGTGAGGGCGAAGTGTATATTGCAGGAACCAATGGCGACTTCTATCATACAACGGGATATGTGGGTCTTCCCACTGGTTTTACCATGGTAAACCATGAGATAGCCGACATTCCTACGGACCCGGTCCACAGGATGGTAATGGCTTTTGATGATGCCAAAACACCGTATGCGGGTGCCATGAGCTATACAGGCACGTTGAATATAGGCAGCAACAGCTATTCGATAGCGCATGTGAATCATGTGCGTGAGGCTGGAGAACTGGTACTCTATAACCAGCTTAACGGGAAATATACACACACGGAGAACGACGGTACCGAAGTTTTGGTAAAGCTGACAGCGGGTAATACGTGGGGCGTAAACAAGCCTCTGGAGGCCGAAGTTGAAAAAATAGAGACGGGTAAAGGCAATATGCTTATACCCCGCTATGCAGTGCTGTCGGCTAACGGCGCAACAGCTGCTGCATTAGGTGCATTAACGGTTGGCAGTAAGGTTAAAATTACGTTGAATATGACATTGGATGGCGTTGCCAAATCGTTCTCAGAGGTGATTGGTGGCGACATTCGCAGCTGTATAATTAAGAATGGAGTAGTAAGCACTGGCGACGTATGGGCAGAGCTTCACCCGCGTACGGGCTTTGGATATACGGCTGACAGGAAGACCGCTATTCAATGTGTGGTAGACGGTCGCAGCACAGCCTCGACGGGTGCAACTACAAAAGACCTCGCCGAAATTATGCAATTTGCAGGTGCCAGCGATGCCATCAACTTAGATGGGGGCGGCTCGAGTTGCTTGTTTCTGAAAGATTTCGGTCCGATGAATAAGGTGAGCGATGGACAGGAACGTGCTGTTTCAAATGGAATTTATGTGGTTTCAACAGCTCCCTCTGATAATAACGTGAGCGAAATAAGATGCGTGAAGGAGCGTGTACGACTGCCCCGGTATGGCATTTACAAGCCGTTATATTATGGATATAATCAATATGGCGTGCTGGTATCGAAAGATGTTCAGGGTGTTACACAAACGGTTGACCCTTCAGTAGGGCAGATTCTGGATGACGGCAGCTTCCTGGCATCAGGTACAAAAGGTGGAGAGATAACTGCAACATACCATGGAGCTACGGCAAAAATTAAAGTAGAGCGATGGGCTGAGGGCGCAGTTTCCATTCGATTAGATTCTGTTTTGCTCGACAATCAGGTAAACTATCCGATAGAAGTGCAAACGGAGGTTGATGGAAATTTGCTGGATTTATATCCCTGGAGCATTGAGCTGGGAAGTAGATAACCCTGAGGTTTGTACGGTTACAAATGGTGTTTTACGAGGATTTAAAAGAGTGGAACAGCTGTCGTTACGGGTACATTGGGTACATACAGAGACCAGATTAAGGTGAAGATAGAAGTGGCAGACAAAAGTTACCTGGTTGTAAACCCTTTTACTGATGCCTCATGGAATATAACCACATCGTCGAATTTGAAAGATATGGTAAACCAAAAAGCAGGAACAATCAGTAAAAACAAGCTTTTACATATAAATCGGGACGAAACAGCAATTTGCCTATACGAATGATGTAGCATTGTACAGTTTGCCCGACAGTATAAAATTAATATTTAACCCTCGGTGATATAAATATAAAAAAAGTTAACCTTGCGCTTTAAGGAGAATAATGGCGGAATCAGTACGATTAACAGGGATTTCTCAGGGTTTGTAAAAAAATAAAGACAACACCCTTTTGTCTGGCTTTTTGTCTGACCTGATGGAGCATCCTGCTGATCGTGGAGCCTATCCTTTTATACTTTAATTTTTATGCAATTCTCGATTGATCGCGAAGGTATGGTGGCACAAAAATATACGATGGACATCAAACAGTTTGTCCTTATATATAATAAGGTATCAACAGGTATCTTTAATATGATGTCGTATGGTAACAATAACGCTGCTGTCAGAATGGTTAAAGGAAGAGGAGTTGAGGTAATTCTGAAATCGGATAAAGAAGAAAACGTTCGTTTTGAGATAGCTTCTGTGTCGGGAAACATTGTGAGGAGGAGCTATTGTGAGCGAGTAAAGGATGGCACTTATCTGCTTCCGTTTAATGGTCTTCCCTCAGGTGTGTACGTAATTACCGTGTATCATGGTAAAAAGCATAATACAGTAAAGGTTCTTTGGGACTAAGGGATAGCGAAAACAGAATACAAAAAGCTATCGTTATTTGTTTGTAAGACTGGTGTGTTTCCTATACTGGTACTGCTGGAGGTACTGGGTATTTCATCGTATCTCACTTGTAAAATCAGTGTAATCCTTACCCTGCAGGGTAGGGATTACTTCATAAATACAGTATATCTTTTGTAAATTACCATGAGGAACAAGCTCTAAAAACCAACCTGTGGGCTGTAAAAAGGTGGAAGGTTTTTAGTAGAAGGATAAGCCAGTTCTTTATTTTTCCGTGTAAGAAAGTTGTAATGAAAATGCGAAGTACCTTATTAGATAAAATAAGAATATTGCTGTAAAAACATATATTTCCATCTGTTTTCGTATTGTGCAGTTATTGTAAAAACACCGTATGGCTTTATCAAAGATGACACTCATCTCATAATAAGAACAATCAATACTGCATGATTTTTGTATAATGAAAGCTGTCGTAAAGATCGCCAAGAATTTTTATTGAAGAAAAGGAATATCTTGTTGAAAAAGCTCTTTATGTTTACTTAAAAAGATGGGCATAACAGTCTTTTCCATTTGGTATTATGTAGCTCTTTCATCATATTTCCTGATCAATATCGAAAAAAATATATAAAAATTTGGTGGAATGCAGGAAAGATACTATCTTTTGCACCCGCAATCCGAGATAGATCGGGCGTTTAGCTCAGCTGGTTTAGGAGCATCTGCCTTACAAGCAGAGGGTCGGCGGTTCGAATCCGTCAACGCCCACTTAGGGTGTTTCCCTGTAGTCTTTCGAGGCTGCGGGGATTAGGGCGTTTAGCTCAGCTGGTTTTAGAGCATCTGCCTTACAAGCAGAGGGTCGGCGGTTCGAACTGTCAACGCCCACGTTAGAAGATAGCTTCATAATTCAATTGGATTGTAGCTTTTTGTTTTAGAATATTCTATTTTCATTGTGAGTTTTGAGGAGAATGGGTCTGTGACAGACCTCTTCTGATATGACAATTGTTGTAGAATGCTATATGTTAAAGCTTACGAAAAAAACTTTACGGCAAGTGTGTTGTGAGCACAATATTTTCGTCGACGTAGTACCTTGCTTGTAAAAAGCTGAAAACAGAACATGTTTTATAGTATGTTGATATTCAGTATTTTATAAGGTAGGCCGATGTAAGGTGTTTATCTCTGACTTTTGGCGGTTTTTACCTTTTGCGGCATAATCCACTTGTCTTTACGTTGTAAAGTCGTTGCCTTTACGATGTAAAGGCTTCGCGTTTACGTTGTAAATGTTTCGTAATTACATCGTAAAGATAATGCAATTGTGCCTAAATGGTATTTCTCTGTCAATTTAATGGTTTGTGTATGGCGATGTGCAGTCGTCACAATTGTGCCGAAAAGAGGATATGATAGCTATATTGTACACTCTGGAACACTCTGTGGAGAAGTGTTAAAATGTTGTCAGTTTATTTTACATTAGATGGTAGCGGCGAAACCTTGCTACTTCTGTTTCTTTTAGATTTTTGTTATTATCTCCTAAATTTTTACGAACAATGAATGACGAATCGAAGATAATTTGTAATTTTGCAATATAGTAAAACGCATTATATTTTATCGTTTATGAATCTCGATTTATTAACAGCCATTTCGCCTATCGATGGCCGTTACCGTAGCAAAACACAAAACACTGGCCGATTATTTTTTTCAGAATATGCACTCATACGCTATCGTGTACGGGTCGAGATAGAGTACTTTTATTGCTCTTTGTGAGCTTCCTCTCCCTCAGCTAAAACAGTTTGATCATAGTTTGTTCGAACGCTTGCGTGATGTTTATATCCGTTTTAATGAGCAAAGTGCGCAACGTGTAAAGGACATAGAAAAGGTTACGAACCATGATGTTAAGGCTGTTGAATATTTCCTGAAAGAGGAATTTGACAAGATAGGCGGGCTTGAGCCTATAAAGAATTTATTCATTTTGGATTAACTTCGCAGGATATTAACAATACTGCTACTCCGTTATTATTGAAAGAAGCTTTACATGACGTTTATTATCCACAGGTTGAAGAACTTATAGACCAATTGGAACAGTATGCCAACGAGTGGAAAAATGTATCAATGTTAGCTAAAACTCATGGACAGCCTGCATCGCCCACACGTCTTGGTAAGGAGATAATGGTTTACGTATACCGCCTTACAGAGCAGCTTGAAACATTGAAGGCTTCGAAAGCTTACAGCCAAGTTTGGCGGTGCAACAGGCAATTTTCAATGCTCACCATGTGGCATATCCTTCGTATGACTGGCGTGCCTTTGGTAACAGTTTTGTACACGATAAACTGGGGCTGGAGCGTGAACAGTGGACAACCCAAATCAGTAATTACGATTATCTGGCAGCTGTTTTCGATGGCATTCGCCGAATTAACACGATCATTATCGACCTCGATCGTGACTTTTGGATGTATATTTCAATGGACTATTTCAAACAAAAGATTAAGGCTGGTGAAGTAGGTTCGAGTGCAATGCCTCATAAAGTTAATCCTATCGACTATGAAAAACTCAGAGGGTAACCTCGGTATAGCCAATGCTATCCTGACGTTTTTGTCGACCAAGTTGCCTGTAAGCAGACTTCAGCGCGATTTAACTGATTCTACTGTTCTTCGTAATATCGGTGTACCAGTGGGGACATAGTGTCATCGCTATTCAAAGTACATTGAAGGGATTGCGTAAGCTTATTCTGCATGACGAGCGTATAAAGGCTGACCTTGAAAACACATGGGCTGTGGTAGCTGAGGCTATTCAAACGATTTTTGCGGCGCGAAGGCTATCCGCATCCTTATGAAGCTTTGAAGGCACTTACACGTACAAACAAGGCAATGGATGAAGAAACTATTCATGAATTTATCAGTAAGCTTGATGTAAAGCAATGAAGTAAAAGCCGAACTGATGGCTATTTCGCCACTGAACTATACAGGTATATAAACAGTCTGCCACAGTTTCGTGAAAGCGTTTGTTCGTAAGTTGGGGTAATAATATTTTTAGAAAAAGTAATAAATAATTTCATTTTAAAATTTTAGATAACATTTATTGACCATAGCCGAGAGGCTAAAAATTCAAATTAATTATGTCAGAAGAGTTAGAGAATAAAAGTCAGGATTCTGTGATGCAACAGAGCCAGAGTGCAGAAGGCGGCCGTGAAGGTTATACACGTTCTTCAGGTTATCAGAGAGAATATTCGTCAGGAATGGGTCGCCCACAGCGCCCGCGTATCCATACAACACGTGCATATAGTAGCGACCGTAGTGCTAAACCAGAAGAGGGTGGCTTTCGTCCCTGAGGGTTTTGGAGCCAGTCTTCAACAAAGCTAATGACACATCGCATACACAGTATAGCGGTTATCAGTCGCGCCCAAATTATCAGTCTCGTCAGGGTTCTTATGTGCGCCCTCATTATAATAATAATGGTGAAGAGGGTGGTTACCAGCCTCGTCAGAGTAGTTATCAGCAGCGTGAAGGAGGCTATCAGCCTCGTCAGGGAGGATATGGCCAGCACGAAGGTGGCTACCAACAGCGCCGTGGAGGTTATGCTCGTCCGCGTTTCGGTAATAATAATGAAGGTGGTGGTTACCAACAACGCTGTGGAAGTTACCAGCCCCGTGAAGGAGGTTATCAGCCTCGTCAGGGTGGTTACGGTCGTTCACAAGGCGGTTTCCAGCCTCGTCAGGGCGGTTACGGTCGTCCACAAGGTGGTTATCAATCTCGTCAGGGAGGCTATGGTCGTCCACAGCAGGGAGGCTATGGTCGTCCACAAGGCGGTTATCAACCCCGTCCGGGAGGCTACGGACAACGTCCTGGCTACGATCCCAACGCAAAATATAGTTTGAAAAAGCGTATCGAATATAAGGAAGAACATATCGATCCCAATGAACCCATCCGTTTAAATAAGTTCTTAGCTAATGCCGGTGTGTGCTCACGTCGTGAGGCCGACGAGTTTATTCAGGCTGGTGTAGTAAGTGTAAATGGCAACGTTGTTACAGAATTGGGTACAAAGGTGCTCCGTTCTGATGAAATAAAATTCCATGATCAGCCCGTCTCTATTGAGAAGAAGGTTTATGTTCTGCTCAATAAGCCGAAGGATTATGTTACTACAAGCGATGATCCACAACAGCGTAAAACCGTAATGGACCTCGTAAAGGGTGCGTGTCCCGAGCGTATTTATCCAGTAGGACGCCTTGACCGTAACACCACTGGTGTGCTTTTGCTCACTAATGATGGCGATATGGCCAGCAAGCTTACACACCCGAAGTTCTTGAAGAAGAAGGTATATCACGTATTCTTAGACAAGAATGTGGCAATGACCGACTTGCAGAAGATTGCCGAAGGCATCGAACTTGAGGACGGAGAAGTGCATGCAGATGCTATCGAATACGCCAATGATGAGGCTCATAACCAAGTAGGTATTGAGATTCACAGCGGTAAGAATCGTATTGTTCGCCGTATTTTTGAAAGTCTTGGTTACCGTGTTATTCGTCTTGACCGTGTGCAATTTGCCGGATTGACAAAGAAAAACCTTCGTCGTGGCGATTGGCGCTTCCTTACAGAACAGGAGGTTGATATGCTCCGTAGCGGCATGTTCGAATAAAACCGGATAACAACGGGTATGACAAATAAGAACATACAAGTAATTATGAAAAGAATAAAGGTTGTCGATGCACTTGTGAGCACCGATTATGGAAAGGATATAACTGTAAAGGGATGGGTGCGCTCGCACCGCAGTAGTAAAGCTGTCGACTTTATTGCCTTAAACGATGGTTCAACCATTAAGAACATACAGGTGGTAGTTAGTCCTGAAGTAATGGATGCTGAACAGCTGAAAGCTATTACCACAGGGGCATGTATCAGGGCTACTGGTACGCTTGTTGAAAGCCAGGGAGCAGGGCAGAGCGTAGAGATTCAGGCGAAAGAGGTCGAAATTTACGGTCTGTGTCCGAGCGATTATCCTATGCAAAAGAAGGGCCAGAGCTTTGAATATATGCGACAGTATGCTCATATGCGTCTGCGTACAACATACGTTTGGTGCCGTCTTTCGCATACGTCACAACATGGCTATTGCCGTTCATCGTTACTTTCATGAACATGGTTTCTACTACTTCCATACGCCATTGATAACAGCCAGTGATGCAGAAGGAGCAGGAGAAATGTTTCAGGTTACAACCCTTGACCTTGAACGTGTGCAAAAGGGCGGCAAGGTAGAGTATGATAAAGACTTTTTGAAAGAAAACAAGCCTTACCGTGTCGGGTCAGCTTGAAGGAGAGCTGGGAGCAACAGCCTTAGGGGCTATCTACACATTTGGCCCGACGTTCCGCGCTGAGAACAGCAATACTCCTCGACACCGCTGAATTCTGGATGATTGAGCCAGAAGTAGCCTTTCATGGACAAAAGATGAGCTGATGGATCTTGAGGAAGATTTCATTAAGTATTGTGTAAATTGGGTGTTAACCAATTGCAAGGACGATCTGGAATTCCTCAATAAGATGATTGACAAAACGCTTATTGATACGTTGAAATCGGTTGTAAACGAAGACTTTGTCCGACTTACTTATACTGAAGGAATCAACATTCTTGAGGACGCTGTAAAGGCTGGACACAAGTTTGAGTTCCCGATAACAGGGTGGGGTATGGACCTTGCTTCCGAGCATGAACGCTATCTTGTAGAGGAACATTTTAAGCGACCTGTTATCATGACTGATTATCCTGCTGAGATAAAAAGCCTTTTACATGAAGAAGAATCCAGACGGACGTACCATGCAAGGTACCGATGTGCTGTTCCCTCGCATAGGTGAAATCATTGGTGGATCGGTGCGCGAGGAAAATCTTCAGAAGCTTCTTGGTGAGCTGAAACAGCGTGGAATGGACAAGAATAGCTATTCATGGTATCTTGATACGCGCAAATATGGCTCATGTCCACATGCTGGTTTTGGTCTTGGCTTTGAACGATTGATACTTTTTGTAACAGGAATGCAGAATATTCGTGACGTTATTCCATTCTCGCGTACACCCTAAAAAATGCGGAGTTCTAAATCGGTTAGAACAAATCATACTATAATCATGAAAAAAAGGATACTTTGCATAAGTGCAGAGTATCCTTTTTATTATGGATGAGATATGAGCTTATTTCGATTAATGATGCGGTAAACAATAATCACTTGTGTAATAGAGAAGAACTGTTATTGCAGTTAAACTAATCTTATGCAAGTGGGTTCCACAGAGATTAACCTGCGTCTGTACAGGGTCGCCAACAGCCCGTTTGTATACCTTTTTGCTCACATGAAACAGGTCGTAAATAGCATCGGCTTCACTTTTTATCGCCTAATTTACAAACGCCGGCATTGTCTTTGAGATACTGTAACAGTATTTCTGCAAAGTCTTCAGTTTGCTGACGTCCTGCGGGTTGCAGGCTAACGTCAACTTTTCCATCCTTTCTGATGTTCTGAATATAGCCTTGCATACGGTCGCCGGTATGCACAAGGCGGAATATTTGAGTCTTGATAGATGAGTCCTGATACCGGTTATCGATGATAACCTTAAAAGCCAAGCGGCGACTTTTGCCATATAAGGATAGGCAGTTTCATGCCTACTTGCAATTTATTGCGATTCTCGTTGCCGTCACTTTCTGAGTTATCGGTTGTCAAATCCTGCAGGAAGCGTTCAACCTTGGCAGAAGCAACGATGCGGTAACTTTCCTCATCGATGTAAAGATAAACAATGTATCGTTCACCGATTTCCATCTTTCGCTTCTGCTCTCTGAACGGACAGAACACGTCTTTCATTAGTCCCCAGTTCAGGAAAGCACCGTACTCGTTTACCCATGTACACTCCAAGTATCCAAATTCACCTATTTTTACTAATGGTGTTTCGGTAGTAGCGACAGGTCTTTCATCCTGATCGAGGTATACGAAACACCTTATTTCATCACCCGTTTTTATGCCTTCCGGCACATATTTCTGAGGCATGAGAATTTCTCCCTCCTTACCTCCGTCGAGATAAATGCCAAAAACTTCCTTTCCTCCAAACGCATGAGAGTCGGAACGCTCTGCTATTTTTACCATCTTGAGGGTGTTATAGTCACCCAGTTTAATTTGAGTCATGATGTGTAAGTTAAAATAAGGCTGAATATTAAAACCGAAAAGCAAATCATACAGTGGCGTCGATGTCACCGGATGCTGTATTAGTGAGCATCCCATCATTCATATGAATGGTGCGGTCAGTGATGGAAGCAAGGCTTTTCATCATGCGTAACGATGACGAATGTCTGACCGAATTTATCACGGAGCTCAAAGAAAAGACGTGTAAAATCGGCTTTATTCTTTGAATCGAGACTACCTGAAGGCTCGTCGGCAAGAATTACATCGGGGTTGTTTACCAGAGCACGGGCTACGGCAATGCGTTGTTTTTCACCTCCCGACAGCTCATTGGGCTTATGGCCTGCGCGGTCAGAAAGGTCCATAAAAGCCAGCAGTTCTTCGGCTCTTGCTTTTGCTTCGCTCCGACTTTTACCCTGCAATGAAAGCCGGAATCATAATGTTTTCCAGAGCGGTAAACTCGGGAAGGAGCTGGTGAAACTGAAAAACGAACCCGATATGCTGATTGCGAAAGTCGGCCAATCTTTTCTCAGACAGGTTGCTTACGTCAATATTATCAATCAAAACAGAGCCTTTGTCAGGTCTGTCGAGCGTACCGATAATTTGCAACAGTGTTGTTTTTCCTGCCCCGGAAGGCCCTACAATAGAAACAACCTCACCTTTATCAATATGCAAATCAATGTTTTTTTAAGCACTTGTAATGTACCAAACGATTTGGTTATACCTTTATTATCTATCATTTTTTCTTATATTGTTTTCTTTGTTTTTACAGCCAGTTGTTACATCTTTATGATTATGGCATACAACAAAATAAACGAATTGTACATGCACCGGCAATACCATGAAGTTTACTTCCTCATAATTAATCGTCTCTTTCGTCTTGTCCACTCCCTTATTTCCTCATATGCCGAGCGTTCTTCAGTGTGCTGAGGCTGTGCAAAAGTCATTGTGGTTTTGTCGTCTCCATATTGATCCGGGAAAATAATCATGAGATTTTTCCCCTTAAAATATTTTGTAAGCTCTTCAGGAAGGTGGTCCATTGCGGTTTTGTATGAAACAGTACCCTTGCGGGCCGTAACCACAACAAACAAATGATCGTTTGCTATTGTTGTTGCCAGACGAGGCAATTCGTTCCAATGTTCCATAGTCTGGTAAACAGCTCTCACATTGGGATGTCGGTTCGTTATGAACTGATTGATGATTTGTAACGTATCGGTACGTCCTGAAAACTGCACTCTGCACTCTATGTTTTTCAGCCATACGGCTCAACCTTTCCAGCCATCTGTAAAAGCCCGGCTCATACTGTGCCCTGGAGGGTACGGCAACAACGATGCGCCTTAACGTTGAAAGAGGGTGGTAAAGACGAGCCATCATGATTTGCCTGTGGAGGCCATTGAACAGACTTTGATGAAACTCTCCCCAGAACTTTGCTGACACTTTATCGTGCATGTGCATGCCAATGAGGATTTCAGATGCACGAAATTCCTTAAAGGCATGCTTAATACCGTTGGCTATATTGGCTGCAATGCGAACCTGAGTTTGTACACATACGTCAGAGCTTGAAGCATATTCGGATACCTCTTCCAGCAATCTGATACCCTCCTCCTGATGCTGTCGCATGTGGTCATCGTCGTAAACTACGTTTAGTGCGACAAGATTTCTTCCCAATTTAGGGTTGCGCATCATCAGGGCTATGTCCATCAGGTGGCAGGCATATTCCTTATATTTAACAGGAATAAGCATCAGCTCGTCATCGTTGCGGTTATCTTCTGCCGGTAATTCTTTATCACGGATGATAATCATACGGGCCGAAGCCTCTGTAATGAGAGAAGAGATGATGCAGGTGAACAGAATCATGATGACTATTCCGTTCAGCATTCGTTCGTCAACAACAGGCACCCCCATCTGCCGTTTTTAGTTTCATGCCTACCATTACCATGGCTATTGCGCCTGCGGCGTGGGCAGAAGTGAGCCCGAACATCATGTGCGACGCTGCTCGTGGCAACCTGAAAAGCCATCCCGACAGGTAGGCAGCCACAGCCTTTCCCAGCGTACCAAACACAACAATACACAGTACTGTCCATATAATTCCACCGCCCTGAAAGAGTAATCTTATATTGATAAGCATTCCCGCCGATGAGAAAGTAGGGGATAAACAACGCATTGCCGATAAATTCTATACGATTCATCAGTGGTGATACGTGAGGAATGAACCGGTTCAGGATAATACCTGAAAAGAAAGCACCAAATATTCCCTCCAATCCTACAAGCTCTGCCAGAGCCGCACTAAGGAAAAGGATGCCCATAATAAATATGAATTGCATAACGGCATCGCTGTAACGACGCAGAAACCATCGTGTAACTCGTGGTACAAAATAGATGAGAGCCACACAATAAACAGCAAATTTGGCAATAAAAACAATCCAGAACTGCCAGTCGCCGGTACCATTACAGGATGCTACAATAATGGCCAGACATATTAATGACAACAGTAAGCTCAGCATAGAAGCGCCTACACTAAGTGTAACACTGTCCTTGCTCTGCAGTCCGTAGCGGCTGACGATGGGATAAGATACCAGTGTGTTCGACGACATAATGACGCCCAGCAGCAGCGCAGCCATAGGTACGTAATGTAAAAGACTGATGCTTGCTGCGTACATCAGGGCAAAAGGTATTGCAAAGGTCAGCAGTGCAAAAAACAGTGTACGGTATTTATTACGCTTAAGCCCCTCCATATCCATTTCCAACGATGCCAGAAACATAATATAATAAAGGCCTACACGCCCGAAGAGCTCGAAGGAAGCATCACGTGTTAGAATATTAAAGCCGAAGGGTCCTATGGCTACACCTGCAAGCACCATGCCTATAATATGCGGGATGCGCAACTTACCCATGATTACAGGTGCCAGTAAAATAATGAGCATTACCACAAAAAAAGATGAGCGTAGGGTTGGTAATGGGGAAATATGATGCAATGTAAGGCATGGCGTGTAAGTGTATTCTTATCAGGCACAAAGGTACTAAAAACATAGTATAAGGCTGTAAACATGAAATAACTTTCCTATATGCAGGAGGTATAAAACAATTACATATTGTTGTAATATCGGATTAAAAGTTGTATTTTTGCAACCTGATTGTAGTTTTACATATAAATTTATAAATACAACAGCTTATGAGAGTAGCAATTGTTGGCGTAAGCGGAGCTGTAGGGACAAGAGTTTCTGCGCATTCTTGCAGAACGAAAATTCCCACTTGATGACCTTGTTTTATTTGGTTCAAAGCGTAGTGCAGGACGCAAATATACCTTTATGGGAAAGGATTACACCGTAAAGGAACTTCAACATAATGATGATTTTAAGGATATTGACCTGGCCTTTACTTCTGCCGGTGGTGGAACGTCAGCCGAATTTGCCGATACGATTACAAAGTACGGGGCAGTAATGATTGATAATTCCAGCCAGTTTCGTATGGAAGATGATGTGCCTCTGGTTGTCCCTGAGATTAATTCGGAGGATGCTCTCGTCCATCCGCGCGGCATAATAGCCAATCCAAACTGCACCACTATTATGATGGTTACTGTGCTTAACCCCATTAACAAGTTGAGCCGTATTCGCAGAGTGCGTGTAGCAAGCTACCAGAGTGCATCGGGTGCTGGTGCAGCAGCAATGAAAGAATTGGAGCAACAGTATAAGGAAATTGTGGAAGAGGGGCGCGTCAGCACCATTGAGAAATTCCCTCATCAGCTGGCTTACAACGTTATTCCACAAATAGACAAGATGACTTCCCAACGATTACACGAAAGAAGAAATGAAGATGTTTCATGAAACACAGAAGATTATGCACTCTGATGTAAGAACATCGGCAACGTGTGTACGTGTTTCTTCTCTCCGGAGTCATTCGGAAAGTGTATGGTTTGAAACCGAACGCCCGTTGAGTGTAGAGGAAATTCGCGAGGCCTTAAGGAAAGCACCGGGTGTCAGTCTGGTTGATGACCCTCAGAATTATGTTTATCCGATGCCTTTGGAAAGCGCAGGAAAGGACGACATTTATGTGGGCCGTATCCGTAAAGATTTAAGTGATGACAATGGCAATACACTGTGGCTTACGGGCGATCAAATTAGAAAAGGAGCAGCACTAAATGCTGTTCAGATAGCCGAATACCTTGTAAAAGCAGGCAATATAGGTTAATGGGTTAGCTTATTGCAAAAGTTTTATCGATACGCTATGTAGTATGCTCCGCTCTGTACGGTTGTAAGGAATAAGGCAAGGTTTATGAATACCCGTTACTATATATAATAAGGTGTAGAGGTTTATGGGCGTGGAAAGAATAAAGGCCTTTATAACAGGAATACTTTTGCTTACAGCAGTACCTGCCAGCAGGTCGTGGGCACAGGTGGTTATGCTTCATCCGCATGAAATAATAGCCAACAGTGCTGACACCTTACATGCTAAAAAGGTTTTCCTGGCTGGTACCATAGATATGGGAAATAGCAGCGACTGGCAGTCGCAGGTGGCAGAAAGATTCGAGGCTGTTGGTGGAAAGTGGCTGCTGTTTAACCCGCGACAAAAACACTGGGATGCGTCAAAGACGGGCGAAATCGACTATCAGGTGAATTGGGAATTAGAGCATTTGGAAGCCTCCGACCTGATTATTATGAATATTTTAGAAACGAGCAAGTCGCCAATATCACTGCTTGAGATGGGACTTTTTGCGCGATCGGGCAAGATGTATGTTGTATGTCCGCGCGGTTTCTACCGGTACGACAATGTCCGTATAACATGCAAACATTACGGTATAGCACTGTACGATACGTTAGACCAGCTATTTGCTGAAGAGACAACGTTACAAAAAGACCGTAAAAAGAGGTTGTTGTTCTCCTTCCCACGTATAAGGATATAACAAAGAATCCACAATACTACTGATGAGTATTGTGGACTCTTTGTTTTACGGCTGTTGGGGTTACAGAATTACGCCGCGCTTATTCACCTAAAATCTGTGTGGCGTGCTCTTTTACCTTAATTTCTTTCGGGTGAAAGATTTGAACGATGGTACCTTCTTCGTTAGTGATGAAAGTTGTACGAAAGGCTCCCTATATAGGTTCTGCCGGCCATCTTTTTCTCCCCACACACCCAGCTCTTCCATTAAGCGATGTTCGGTATCGCAAATGAGGGGAAATGGAAGATTATATTTCTCAATGAATTTCTTATGCGACCTGGCATCCTGTGCGCTAACCCCAATCACTACATACCCTTGTGCAAGAAAGCGTTCGTAATTATCGCGCAGGCTGCAGGCTTCGTTGGTGCAACCCGGTGTAGAATCTTTCGGATAAACATAAAAGTACAACCTTTTTCCTTTTTAGTTCGCTGGTCTTCCACTCTTGCTAGTCCTCGGTCAAAGCCCGGGTTTTCGGGTAGTTTTTGTCCTGTTTCCATATTATTTTCTATTTACTTATAAAATGAGGATGCAGTGCATCCCCGTAGTTAGACTGATATTTGTATCCGTTAAGTGTGAAGCCTTTCAGCTGTTCAGGCTCTGTTATTCTATTGCAAATAATATAGCGTGCCATGGCTCCACGGCAGCTCTTTGCATGCACAGTTACGAGTTTTTAATTCAACACCTTTGTCAACCATAAACAACGGTCGTATTACGGTTACTTCGCTACATACGCGCGTCCAGTTGAAAAGGTGTTCGTATTCTGCGGTAGCAAGATGTACCAGAACGCCGTCATCGGCCTTTACTGTGGCAATGAGCACGTCGGTAAGCAGGGCTTTCCAAAAGTCGGCAAGGCTTTTACCGTTGGCACTTAACAGTTGTGAACGCTCCTCAATACGGTAGGGATGTATGAGGTCTAAAGGCTTAAGCATGCCATATAAAAACGACAGAATGAGCAGATGCTGCTGTGCAAATGTAAAATCTTCAGTATTAAATTCAGAGGCTTTCAGGTATTTGTAAGCCTGACCATTATAGGCAAGAATGGCTGGGACAAGCTCGTCTTTAACCGTAAACGATTGAAATCGGAGTCTGTTTCCGGCCGCAATTTTAGAGTTACAGCTTAAAATAGCAGCCAATTCTTCAACCGCGTATGTACCAAGCTCACGTGCAAACGCCTGAGCCTCACGCTTAAAGCGAGGCTCTGTGGTTATAGGAACAGCTGTTTCCCATTGGGAATTCATTATTTTGGCGTTGGCAAGAATAATCTGCATAACACTTAAGCTAATTCGTAATATTTGCAAATATATAAATATTCTGACGGCTGGCATCATGTTGGATATAATATTTTTGCCGTAGCTATTTTTAAAAAGAACTGAGGTTTATGGTAAAACAACAGTCTGATTACACAATTAAGCTGAATACTGTACACTTTGTTCAATGGGAAAAGCTGAGGTAATGTTTGTTGTTCGACGGCCGTCAGCAACGCGTACGGCGGCCGTCGAACGTTGTGTATGACGGCCGTCAACAGCGCTGCTGGCGGCCGTCGAACAACAGACATATCGTTCTAATGCAATATAACTTATGGTATAATCGGGGAAATATACATCATAAATACACGGACAGAAAGCCAGTATAAGCGGTATCCTTAGTGAAGTAACCTGTAAACAGAGCTGTGCACGAAGCCTTGTTCAGGCATGTGGTGCAGGTAAGAAGGATAGACAAAAAGCAATCTAAAAGATTTGGATATTATAAGATGTAATTTTTGCATCCCAAATTGGAGTGTTGTGCTCCAGAAATATGTGTAACATTAAAATTTTAAACCAAAAACAAAATGATTATTGTACCAGTAAAGGATGGCGAGAACATCGAAAGAGCTCTCAAAAATTCAAGAGAAAGTTTGAAAAACAGGTGTTGTTAAAGAGCTGCGTGCACGTCAGCAGTTTGACAAACCATCTGTAAAGAAACGTCTCAAGATGGAGCACGCTATCTACGTACAGAAGCTTCGTCGCGAAGAAGAATAACAATTTCTTCTTCAAAATTTGGTAGTTAAAGGAATTTTGTTTATATTCGTTGCCGGGAATATAGGAAATACTCGGTAAGGAGCAAAGCTGATGATGGTAGAAGAATTCTTAAATTACCTTCAATATGAGCTTAGACGCTCATCCCTGACAGTTGATGATTACAGGACTGATCTGGGCTATTTTGAAGCGTTTTTTAAGGAACTCGATGATCAGCTCGACTGGAACACGGTTGATAGTGATATTATTCGTGACTGGATGGAGAGCATGATTGATAAGGGAAATAAAGCTGCTACCGTTTGCCGCAGGCTTTCAGCGGTTCGCTCTTTTTACCGTTTTGCTCTTGCACATCGGCTTGTTGAGTACGACCCTGCGCACAATATTGAACCTCCAAAGAAAAGCAAGCCTCTTCCTCAGTTTCTGAAAGAGGATGAGATAAACAGGCTTTTGGACGATGAGATGTGGGGAAACGATTATAAAAGATGTACGTGCCCGTACCATCATTATGACGTTTTATGAAACAGGTATTCGCCTTTCAGAATTGACAGGGCTGAATGATGAGTCGGTCAATTTTTTGGAAAATCAGCTGAAAGTAACTGGAAAGGGCAATAAACAACGTATTATTCCGTTCGGTAAAGAGCTGGCAGAGAGTTTGCAAAAATTATCAGTCGGTCCGTAATAAAGAAACAGGTCGTTTGGACAATGCTTTCTTTTTAACGGAAAAAGGTTGCAGAATGACCTCAGGTCAGGTTCGTGAAGAGGTGAAAAACACCTGTCACGGTATGCACTCTCAAAAAGCTGTCGCCTCATGTGCTTAGGCATACCTTTGCCACGGCGATGCTGAATCATGGAGCTGGTATCGAAAGCGTAAAACGATTACTGGGACACGAAAGTGTTTCTACAACCGAAATCTATACGCATACCACTTTTTGAACAGCTTAAACGAATATAGTAATGAAGCCCACCCAAGGGCTTAGGTTCAATATTTAAACATAAGTTTAACTTTTAAAACGGAGGTAAATATGGACGTGAAAATTCAGTCGATTCATTTCGACGCTACCGAAAAGTTACAGGCATTTATCGAAAAGAAAACTGCCAAGTTAGAAAAATCATTCGAAGATATTAAGAAAGTAGAGGTGCAATTAAAGGTTGTAAAGCCGGCATCCGCACTCAATAAAGAAACCAATCTTACTGTTACTGTACCGGGAGGAAATCCTTTATTCGTAACAAAGACATGTGACAGCTTTGAAGAAAGCGTTGATCAGTGCGTAGATGCAATGCGAATACAACTCGAGAAGTTTAAGGAAAAATCGAGAAAACGCTAAAAATTTCTCGAAAAGTTTTGGATATTTGAAAAATATAGTATCTTTTGCAGCCGTTTTATAACGAGTCTGTGTAGTCTCAAACGGCTGCAAAGAACTGCCTCTTTAGCTCAGTTGGCCAGAGCACGTGATTTTGTAATCTCGGGGTCGTTGGTTCGAACTCGACAAGAGGCTCTTCAATACAGGCATCTAAAATACAACAGGAAGAGAGATTCCTGACAATGTAGAACAATATTCTTAGGGTGGTTACCAGAGTGGCCAAATGGGGCAGACTGTAAATCTGCTGGCTCTTGCCTTCGGTGGTTCGAATCCATCACCACCCACTCTTACAGAAAGATAAGCAAGTCTTGCGGAAAATAGCTCAGTTGATAGAGCACTAGCCCTTCCAAGCTGGGGTCGCGGGTTTGAGCCTGTTTTCCGCTCTAAAAACCTTTGCTGTAATAGCTCAGTGGTAGAGCACTTCCTTGGTAAGGAAGAGGTCCTGAGTTCAACTCTCAGTTACAGCTCTGCTTCTAAGTCAATACTTGGCAGCAACAAAGAAAGATAATTAATTCATTAGATAATTTAATTTATTATAATAAAAAAGTAAAGCTATGGCTAAAGAGGTCTATGTGCGTACTAAACCGCATGTTAACATTGGTACAATTGGTCACGTTGACCACGGTAAGACTACTCTTACAGCAGCCATCTCTAAGGTGCTGCACGAACGTTTAGGAACGGGTGAGGATGTAAAGTCATTTGATCAGATTGACAATGCTCCTGAAGAGAAGGAACGTGGTATTACCATCAACACAGCACACATTGAGTATGAAACTGGCAAACGTCATTATGCTCACGTTGACTGTCCCGGACACGCCGACTATGTAAAGAACATGGTAACTGGTGCTGCTCAGATGGACGGTGCTATCCTTGTTGTTGCTGCTACTGACGGTCCTATGCCTCAAACACGTGAGCACGTATTGCTCGCTCGTCAGGTAAACGTACCTCGTCTGGTTGTTTTCTTGAACAAGTGCGATGACCCAGAAGTTGACGAAGAAATGATCGACCTCGTAAAGATGGACGTTCAGGACCTTCTTACTTCTTATGGATATGAGGAAGATTCTCCTATTGTTGTTGGTTCTGCTCTGGTGCACTGAACGGTGTTGCAAAGTGGGAGGACAGCGTTATGGAGCTGATGGATACTGTTGATACTTGGATTCAGGAGCCTACACGTGAGGTTGACAAGCCTTTCTTGATGCCTGTTGAGGACGTATTCTCTATTACTGGTCGTGGTACTGTTGCTACTGGCCGTATTGAAACAGGTCGTTGCAAGGTAGGTGACGAAGTTCAGCTGCTCGGTCTTGGCGAGGATAAGAAGTCTGTTATTACAGGTGTTGAAATGTTCCGCAAGACTCTTGATGAGGGTGAAGCTGGTGATAATGTTGGTCTGCTTCTCCGTGGTATCGACAAAGAGGAAGTTAAGCGTGGTATGGTAGTCGTACACCCGGGTGCTATTACTCCTCACGATCACTTCAAGGCATCTATCTATGTATTGAAGAAGGAAGAGGGTGGTCGTCATACACCATTCGGTAACCGCTACCGTCCTCAGTTCTATCTCCGTACTATGGACTGTACTGGTGAGATTACACTTCCAGAAGGCGTTGATATGGTAATGCCTGGTGATAACGTTGAGATTGAAGTTCGCCTGATTTATAAGGTTGCTCTGAACGAAGGTCTTCGTTTCGCTATCCGTGAAGGTGGTCGTACAGTAGGTTCTGGTCAGATTACAAAGATTCTTCCTGATGTAGAAGAGGAAGGATAATTACTGAAGAATATAGATTATCTTCAATAATATTATAAAAGTCTCCGCAGCTGCGGTTGTGGAGACTTTCTTACGGGTTTAGCTCAGTTGGTAGAGCACTGGTCTCCAAAAACCGGGTGTCAGGGAGTTCGAGCCTTCCAACCCGTGCAAAAAGCAGATATTATGTTAAAGAAGTTTGTAAATTATTGCAAGTGTTGCTATGACGAACTTGCGCATAAAACAACTTGGCCGACAAGCCGTGAACTAACACATAGCGCTATGATAGTTTTAACTGCTTCCCTTGTCATTGCGTTGGTAGTGTTTGTTATGGATCTTGTGTTTAAGAACCTCATGGGAGTTGTTTATCCAGGTTAATCTTTTACAACAATGGCAGATATAACTAACAAGTGGTACGTTATGCGTGCCGTAAGTGGGAAAGAGGCTAAACTCAAAAAGAATATATTGAGGCTGAAATGAAGCATAGCCCATTACTCACTAATCATGTTTCTCAGGTTCTTATACCTATGGAGAAGCATGCGGTACAACGTGGTGGAAAAATCGTGGAAAAGGAGAAGACTTCTCTTCCAGGATACATTTTTGTTGAATGTAATATGACACCAGACGTAGCTTCTATGTTACGATTTATGCCTAACTGTTTGGGTTTCCTGGGTGGACTTAGTGATCCCATCCCTGTTCCACAAGCACAGATTAATCGCATGATTGGAGCTGCTGAAGAATCTGAATTGGAAGCTGATATGTCAGTACCTTATGTTCTTAATGAGACTGTTAAGGTTACTGATGGTCCTTTCACAGGCTTTTGAAGGCGTAATTGAAGATGTTAATAGTGAAAAGCGTAAGCTTAAGGTTATGGTTAAGATCTTCGGACGTAAAACTCCACTCGAGCTAAGTTTTATGCAAGTCGAAAAAGATCACAGAATAGTTGTTACGGATTTAACGTGGTCTTTTATACATTTTAATTTTTATTTTTAAAGAAATGGCTAAAGAAGTTGCTGGATTAATCAAATTACAGATTAAAGGAGGCGCTGCAAAATCCTTCACCACCAGTAGGACCTGCATTAGGTTCTAAGGGTATTAATATTATGGGATTCTGCAAGGAGTTCAATGCCCGCACTCAGGATAAGGCTGGTAAAGTATTGCCAGTTGTTATTACTACTACAATGATAAGTCATTCAGTTTTGTAATTAAAACTCCTCCTGCAGCCATACAGTTGAAAGAGGCAGCTAAGGTTAAGACTGGTTCAGGTCAGCCAAATCGTAGTAAGGTTGGTAGGTTACTTGGGAACAAGTAAAAGCTATTGCTGAAGATAAAATGGCAGATTTGAATTGCTTTTACAGTTGAAAGTGCCATGCGTCTTGTTGCCGGTACTGCTCTGCAGTATGGGTATCACTGTAAAAGGGGACTTCCCTGGTAAATAATTAACACTTCAATTTAATTAAGTAAAATGAGTAAACTGACAAAGAATCAGAAATCAGTAGCTGATAAGGTTGAAGCAGGAAGACGTATACTTTAAGGGAAGCTCTGAGTTAGTTAAAGAAATAACTACTACTAAGTTTGATGCATCTTTAGATATTGATGTTCGCTTAGGTGTAGATCCTCGTAAGGCTAACCAGATGGTTCGTGGTGTTGTATCACTTCCTAATGGTACTGGTAAAACAGTGCGCGTACTATGTCTTTGTACTCCTGATCAGGAAGAAGCTGCAAAAGCTGCTGGTGCAGATTATGTTGGTCTTGATGAGTATATCGAAAAGATCAAAGGTGGCTGGACTGAGATTGATGTAATTATTACAATGCCTTCATGTATGGGTAAAGTTGGTCCTTTAGGTCGCGTATTGGGTCCTCGTGGATTGATGCCTAACCCTAAGAGTGGCACGGTTACAATGGATGTAGCAAAAGCTGTTAAGGAGGTTAAGCAAGGTAAGATTGACTTTAAAGTAGATAAAGCTGGTATTATTCATACTTCTATCGGTAAAAGTTTCTATGACTGCTGATCAGATCTTTGGTAATGCACGTGAATTTATTAATCACTGTTATTCGTCTTAAACCCTGCAGCTGCTAAAGGTACTTATATTAAAAGTGTCTTCCTTTCAAGTACAATGAGTAAGGGTATCAAGATTGATCCTAAATCTGTTGAATAACTCTAAAGCTTTGGTAAAATGAAGAAAGAAGTTAAAGATACTATAATAGTAGACCTTGGCAAGAAGATGAAAGAGTATCCCCATTTCTACTTAGTAGATGTTACGGGTTTAAATGCGGAGGCAACTTCATCACTTCGTCGCAAGTGTTTTAAGAACGAAATAAAGTTAGTTGTTGTGAAGAATAAGCTTCTTCACAAGGCGTTTGAAGCTTCAGAAATAGATTTCTCAGAGCTATATGGCTCATTAAAAGGTAATACAGCAGTGATGTTTGCTTCTTCTGCAAATGTACCTGCTAAACTTTTAAAAGATAAGGAAATTGTAAAAGCTGGCATTCCTTCTCTGAAGGCAGCTTATGCAGAGGAAAGCTTCTATATTGGAGCTGATAAACTGAACGAGCTTGCATCTATTAAGAGTAAGAATGAAGTTATTGCAGATATTGTTGCACTGCTACAATCTCCTGCAAAAGAACGTTATCTCAGCTCTTCAATCTGGAGCAGGTACAATTCATGGCGTACTGAAGACTTTAGGCGAACGTCCTGAATAAAAAATTTTACGAATTGCTATTTTATCACCCTCATTAGTAAGAAAAGATAAAGTTAAACAAATTTATTAATAGAATTAAATTAAAATTTAGAATAAAATAGCAGACGTAAAAGCTATTGCAGAAGAATTAGTAAAATCTTACTGTTAAAGAAGTTAATGAGTTGGCACAGGTCCTGAAGGACGAGTATGGTATTGAACCCTGCAGCAGCCGCTGTTGCTGTGGCTGCTGCTCCCGGCGCTGGCGAAAGTGCAGCATGCTGAGGAGAAGACATCTTTTGATGTTGTCCTCACTGATGTTGGTGCAACTAAGCTCCGTGTTGTTAAGGCTGTTAAGGAAGCTTGCGGTCTTGGTTTGAAAGAAGCTAAAACTCTTGTAGAGGGTGCTCCTGCAACAATTAAGGAAGGTATCTCTAAGGACGAAGCTGAGAGCTTGAAGAAGGCTATCGAGGAAGCTGGCGCTAAGGTAGAGTTGAAGTAATATAAACTTTACTTGTAATTTAGTAGTCGTATGGATAATACGATACTGAATATACATAATAGTTAAACGGTTAGGGATTTGCCCAGTCAGTGAGTCCTAACCTTTTGTGTCTTTTGGCACATTTTCTATCGCCCTTGGTGATTGAGTATAAGATCAATAATTTATGTCACACGTTATTAATAACCGAATTAATTTCGCGAGCGTCCATAATCCTTACCCCTTTCCAGATTTTTTAGATGTTCAGCTGAAGTCTTTCCGTGATTTTCTTCAGTTAGACACACCTCCCGAAGAACGTAAAGAAATGATGGATTATATAAGGTCTTCGCAGAAAATTTTCCAATAACCGATACACGTAACAACTTTGTACTTGAGTTTTTGGACTACTATATTGACCCGCCTCGTTACACGATAGATGAATGTTTAGAGCGTGGATTAACATATAGTGTTCCATTAAAAGCGAAGATGAAGCTTTATTGTACCGATCCTGATCGTGAGGATTTTGGTACTTTTATACAGGATGTTTTTTTGGGAACAATCCCGTATATGACAGATAATGGTACATTTGTAATTAATGGTGCAGAGCGTGTTGTTGTTGCTCAGTTACATCGTTCTCCCGGTGTTTTCTTTGGACAGGGCGTTCATGCTAATGGTACAGTATTATATAGTGCCCGTATTATACCATTCAAAGGGTCTTGGATTGAATTCGCAACGGACATTAATAATGTGATGTATGCTTACATTGATCGTAAAAAGAAATTGCCTGTTACGACTTTACTGCGTGCTATTGGTTACGAAAGTGACAAGGATGTTCTTCAAATATTTGACCTTGCTGAAGAAATAAAGGTTAACAAACGTAATCGTAAAGAGCTTATTGGTCGAACACTTGCAGCTCGTGTTTTAGAAAAGCTGGAATGAAGATTTCGTTGATGAAGAGACAGGTGAAGTTGTAACAGTTGAGCGCAATGAGGTAATTTTTAGAGCGCGAGACAGAAATTACAGAAGATAATTTTGAAGCTATACTTGAGAGTGGGACTTCAGTTGTTCTTGTTCATAAGAATGAAGATTCTGCTAGTAAATATGAGATTATCTTTAATACCTTAGCTAAGGACCTGAGTAACTCTGAAATAGAGGCAGTCCGTTATATTTACCGTCAGCTGCGTAATGCAGACCCTGCTGACGATGCAAGTGCACGCGAAGTTTTTCAAAATCTTTTCTTTTCGGATAAGCGTTATGACCTTGGAGAGGTTGGTCGTTATCGTATAAACAAGAAATTAGGTCTTGATATAGCATCTGATATCAGCGTTCTTACCAAAAGAAGATATTATCGAGATTATCAAGTATCTGATTAAGTTGATTAATTCCAACGCAACGGTAGACGATATTGATCACTTGTCAAATCGTCGTGTTCGTACAGTCGGCGAACAATTAAGTAATCAGTTTGCAATCGGTCTTGCGCGCATGAGTCGTACGATTCGCGAGCGTATGAATGTACGAGATAATGAAGTGTTTACGCCGACAGACCTTATTAATGCAAAGACAATTTCGAGTGTAATTAATTCATTTTTTGGTACAAATCCCTTTGAGCCAATTTATGGATCAGACCAACCCACTTGCTGAAGTTACGCACAAGCGTCGTCTTTCAGCTCTTGGTCCTGGTGGTCTTTCCCGTGAGCGTGCGGGCTTCGAGGTTCGTGACGTCCACTATACTCACTATGGTCGCTTGTGTCCCTATTGAGTCGCCTGAAGGTCCAAACATTGGTCTTATTTCTTCACTTTGTACTTATGCAACCATTAATGAGCTTGGCTTTATTGAGACACCTTACCGCAAGGTTACCGATGCTAAGGTTGATATGAACAACAAAGATGTTGTTTTCTTGACAGCAGAAGAAGAGGATGGCAAGCTTATAGCACAGGGTAATGCTCCATTAAACGAGGATGGTACTTTCAAACGTGATTTTTGCACATTGCCGTTTGGCTGCCGACTTCCCCTGTTGTTGCTCCTGAAAATATTAGTTTGATGGATGTATCTCACAGCAAATAGCGTCAGTGTCTGCAAGTCTTATACCTTTCCTTGAACATGATGACGGTCACCGTGCGCTGATGGGATGTAACATGATGCGTCAGGCGGTCCCTTTGCTTCACAATGATGCTCCTATTGTAGGAACAGGTCTTGAGAAACAAGTTTGTGAAGATAGTCGCACTATGATTACTGCTGAGGGTGATGGTGTTATAGACTATGTTGACGCAACTACAATTCGAATACTATACGATCGTTCTGAAGAAGACGAATTTGTAAGTTTTGAACCGGCATTGAAGGAATACAGAATACCTAAGTTCCGACGCACAAACCAGAATATGACAATTGACCTTCGTCCTATTTGCAACAAAGGTATGCGTGTGAAAAAAGGCGATATTTTGACGAGAGGATATGCTACTGAAAAATGGAGAACTTGCCCTTGGACGTAACCTTCTTGTTGCATATATGCCATGGAAAGGTTATAACTATGAGGATGCTGTGGTAATCTCCGAACGTATGGTACGTGAAGATGTGCTTACCTCTGTCCATGTTGATGAGTATTCTCTTGATGTTCGAGAAACCAAGCGCGGTGTGGAAGTGTTTACCAGCGATATTCCTAACGTCAGCGAAGAAGCAACCAAGGATTTGGATGACAACGGTGTTATTCGTATTGGTGCACGTGTTGAGCCAGGTGATATCATGATAGGTAAAATTTCACCAAAGGGTGAGAGCGATCCTTCGCCTGAAGAAAAGCTTCTCCGCGCTATCTTCGGTGATAAAGCTGGTGATGTGAAAGATTCCTCTTTGAAGGCAAATCCATCTTTAAGTGGTGTAGTCATTGATAAGAAGATGTTCTCTCGTGCAATTAAAAATCGTGAGTCGAAGAAGCAGGATAAAGTTACATTGCAGCATATTGATGAAGAGTATGAGGCAAAGGCACAAGAACTTAAGAGTATGCTTGTTGATAAGTTGCTAACTCTTACAAAGGATAAAGTTTGTGCAGGTGTAAAAGATTATACTAATGCTGAAATTATCACGAAAGGTAGTAAGTTTACAGTTGCTGCTTTAATGAATCTTGAATACGATGGTATTCAGAGTAGCGATTGGACAGACGACGCTCATATTAATAATCTTATTCAGCGGTTAATTATGAATTATATCCGTAAGGATAAGCATCTTTTGGCAGAGCAGAGTCGTCGTAAATTTGCAATTACTATTGGTGACGACCTCCCTCTGGTGTTCTTAAGATGGCTAAGGTATATATCGCAAAGAAACGTAAGATTCAGGTTGGTGATAAGTTGGCCGGACGTCATGGTAACAAAGGTATCGTATCAAAGATTGTACGTACAGAGGATATGCCATTCCTTGCTGATGGCCGTCCTGTTGATTTGGTTCTTAACCCAATGGGTGTGCCTTCACGTATGAACTTAGGACAGATTTTCGAAGCGATTCTTGGTGCTGCCGGTAAGAATCTTGGAGTAAAGTTTGCTACCCCAATTTTCGATGGTGCAAAACTTGAGGATCTTAAAGAATGGACTGATAAGGCAGGTCTGCCCAATCTTTGTTCTACTACCGTATATGATGGAGAGACTGGTGAGCCTTTCGACCAGAAAGCAACAGTAGGTATAACTTACTTCTTGAAACTTGGCCATATGGTTGAGGATAAGATGCATGCTCGTTCTATCGGACCGTATTCTCTCATCACTCAGCAACCGCTTGGTGGTAAAGCTCAGTTTGGTGGACAGCGTTTCGGTGAGATGGAAGTCTGGGCTCTTGAAGGCTTTGGTGCAAGCCATGTGCTTCAGGAGATGCTTACTATTAAGAGTGATGACGTTACGGGCCGTTCAAAAGCCTATGAGGCTATTGTAAAGGGAGACCCGATGCCAACACCTGGTATTCCTGAGTCACTGAATGTACTTCTCCATGAACTTCGCGGTCTTGGACTTAGTGTGAAGTTGGATTAATTAAAGAAAATTGAACAGTTAGAAATATGGCTTTCAAGAAAGATACAAAGGTAAAGACTAATTTTACGAAGATTACCGTTAGTCTCGCCTCACCTGAGGAGATTAAGGAGAATTCGTATGGTGAGGTTACCAAGCCTGAAACCATCAACTATCGTACTTATAAACCCTGAGCGCGACGGCCTTTTCTGTGAGCGCATTTTTGGTCCTACAAAGGATTATGAATGTGCCTGCGGTAAATATAAGCGAATAAGATATAAGGGTATTGTCTGCGATCGTTGTGGTGTAGAAGTTACCGAGAAAAAAGTTCGCCGCGAACGTAGCGGTCATATTGAGCTTGTTGTACCTGTTGCACATATCTGGTATTTCCGCTCATTGCCCAACAAGATAGGCTATTTGCTTGGCTTGCCAACCAAAAGTCTTGATGCAGTTATTTATTATGAGAAATATATTGTCATCCAGCCCTGAGTTGTTGCAGGAATGAAAGATGCTGAAGGTGTTGGCGATTTGAATGGTTCTCATGCACTTGATTTGTTGTCGGAAGAGGAATATCTCGACATTATTGATAACAAACTGGATCCTAATAATGACCTGCTCGACGATAACGATCCCAATAAGTTCGTCGCAAAAATGGGAGCAGAGGCAGTTCTCGATTTGCTGCACCGCCTTGCAGAAGCTGATGACAAGGGCCTTACCGGACTTGATCGTTTAAGCTATGAGCTTCGTGATCGTGCTAATAATGACACGAGTATGATGCGTAAAACCGAAGCATTGAAACGCTCTGCAGGTTGTAGAAGCTTTCCGTTCGTCTATGGATGTGAATCGTCCCGAGTGGATGATGATGAAAAATTATTCCTGTCATTCCACCAGAACTTCGTCCATTAGTTCCTCTCGATGGTGGCCGCTACTACCTCTGACCTCAATGACCTCTACCGTCGTGTCATTATTCGTAACAATCGACTGAAACGATTGATAGAGATAAAAAGCTCCTGAGGTTATCCTTCGCAATGAGAAACGTATGCTTCAGGAGGCTGTTGACTCTCTCTTGACAACAGTCGTAAGGCAAGTGCCGTAAAGAGTGAGTCGAATCGTCCTCTAAATCGCTCTCCGATTCTTTAAAAAGGTAAAGCAGGGGACGTTTCCGTCAAAACCTCCTCGGTAAGCGTGTAGACTATTCTGCCCGTTCTGTAATTGTTGTCGGTCCTGAGCTGAAGATGGGCGAATGTGGTTTGCCAAAACCGATGGCTGCCGAGCTGTATAAGCCGTTTATCATTCGTAAGCTTATTGAGCGTGGCATTGTTAAGACTGTAAAGAGTGCCAAGAAAATAGTTGATCGCCGTGAATCAGTAATCTGGGATATTCTTGAAAATGTGATGAAAGGTCACCCAGTCTTGCTGAACCGTGCTCCTACATTGCACCGTTTGTCGGTGATGGCATTCCAGCCTAAACTTATTGAGGGTAAGGCATTGCAGCTGCATCCATTGGCATGTACACCGTTCAATGCCGACTTTGACGGTGACCAGATGGCTGTTCACCTCCCGTTAAGCAACGAGGCCGTGCTCGAAGCACAGGTCCTTATGCTTCAGAGCCATAACATTCTGAATCCCGCTAACGGTGCTCCTGTTACAGTTCCGTCACAGGATATGGTGCTTGGTCTTTATTATATTACAAAAGATTCGTCCCCGGAGCAAAAGGGTGAAGGTTTAAGTTTCTATGGTCCTGAAGAGGCTATTGTTGCATTTAACGAGAAACGTTGTGACGAACATGCCCTTGTAAAGTGTCTTGTTAACGATGTTGTTGACGGCAAGCCTGTTAAAACACATTGTTGAAACAACCCCGGGACGTATTATCGTAAACCAGATTATTCCTGAGGAACTTGGTTTCTTCAATGGCATTATATCCAAGAAGTCACTCCGTAATCTTATCTCAGCTGTTATTAAAACGGTAGGTATGGCGCGTGCTTGTACTTTCCTTGATGGTATTAAGAATTTGGGTTACCGTATGTCAGTATCTGGCTGGCCTTTCATTTAATCTCGACGATATTATTGTTCCTGCAGAAAAACCTGCTATTGTGAAGAAGGGTCAGGATGAGGTTGATGAAATTACAGCCAACTTCGATATGGGTCTTATCACTGATAAGGAACGTTATAATCAGGTCATCGATGCCTGGACGCATGTTAACGATAACCTGAAGAAAGCTGTTATGAAACACATGACCGAAGCCGACCAAGGCTTCAACGCTGTGTTTATGATGCTCGACTCTGGTGCCCGTGGTAGTGCCGATCAGATCGCCCAGCTTGCAGGTATGCGTGGCCTTATGGCCAAGCCGCAGAAAGCGGGAGCCGAAGGTAATTCCATTATTGAGAACCCTATTCTTAATAACTTAAAGGAGGGAATGTCGGTGCAAGAGTACTTTCATTGCTTCACACGGTGCCCGTAAGGGTTTGGCCGATACGGCTATGAAGACTGCCGATGCCGGATACCTTACACGTCGTTTGGTAGACGTCTCACACGATGTTATTATTACTGAGGAGGACTGTGGAACCCTTCGTGGTCTTGAATGTCGCGCCCTTAAGGATGGCGATGAAGTAATCTCTACATTGGCCGAACGTATCCTGGGTCGTGTATCAGTTCACGATGTTATAAACCCACATACCAATGAAGTGATTTGTCAGGCCGGCGAAGAAATTACCGAAGATCTGGCTAAAGCTATCGAAGATGCTGGTGTAGAAATGGTTGAAATACGCTCAGTTCTTACATGCGAAAGCAAGAAGGGCGTTTGTCGTAAGTGTTATGGACGCAACCTTGCCACTTCAAAAATGGTGCAGTTAGGCGAAGCTGTCGGTGTTATTGCCGCACAAGCTATTGGTGAACCAGGTACACAGCTTACACTTCGTACGTTCCACTCGGGTGGTGTGGCTGAAAATGCTACGGCAAACGCATCTATCAAGTCGAAGTATGATGCCCGCCTTAAGTTCGATGGTTTACGTACAGTACCGTTTTGTTGACAAGAGCGGTGATGCTGAAGTTAACTGTGAGATGGTTGTAAGTCGTCTTGCTGAAGTTCAGTTTATCGATATTAATACTGGCATTGTCCTTGCAACGATGAACGTTCCTTATGGTAGTTCTTTGTTCTTTAAGAACGATGATAAGGTGAAAAAGGGTGACATTGTTTGTCGTTGGGACCCGTTCAATGCGGTTATTGTCAGTGAGTATGCAGGTAAATTGCGTTTCCACAATGTTGTAGAAGGCGTTACCTACAAAACAGAAACTGATGAAACTTCAGGTATGACCGAATGTATTATTATCGAATCGAAAGATCATAATACAGTTCCTACGGTCGACATTGAAGACGAAAACGGCAACGTGCTCGGTACATACAACTTTCCTGTGGGCGGCCATATTGCCAACATTGAAGACGGACAAAGCATTCCTACTGGTGAAACGCTTGTACGTATTCCACGTTCTGTGTTCAGCGCCGGAGGTATTACCGGTGGTCTGCCACGTGTACAAGAACTTTTCGAAGCTCGCAATCCCGTCTACGCCTGCTGTTGTATCTGAGATCGACGGTGAGGTTACCATGGGTAAACTGAAGCGTGGAAACCGTGAAATTATCATTACCTCGAAGACAGGTGAACAGCGTAAATATCTTGTTCCGTTGTCGCGACAGATCCTCGTTCAGGAGCATGATGCTGTCCGTGCAGGCACGGCTCTATCGGATGGTGAGATTACACCGTCTGATATTCTGGCAATCGAAGGTCCTACGGCTGTACAGGAATACATTGTGAATGAGGTGCAGAACGTTTACCGTCTGCAGGGTGTGAAGATCAACGACAAGCACTTTGAGATTATCGTTCGCCAGATGATGCGCAAGGTTCGCATCGACGACCCGGGCGATACTATATTCCTTGAGCAGGAACTTATTGACAAACTCGACTTCTCTGACGAAAACGACCGTATATGGGGGTAAGAAGGTTGTCACTGACGCTGGCGACTCAGAGACCCTCGTTAAGGGGCAAATTGTTTCGGCTCGCAAGTTGCGTGATGAGAACTCGAGCCTCAAACGCCGTGACCTTCGTCCTGTACAGGTTCGCGATGCAGTGCCTGCAACCTCTACCCAGGTGCTGCAAGGTATCACCCGTGCTGCCCTTGGTACAAAGAGTTTCATGAGTGCTGCTTCGTTCCAGGAGACGACAAAGGTGCTCTGCGAGGCTGCTATCCGTGGAAAGGTAGACCGCCTGGAGGGTATGAAGGAGAACGTTATCTGCGGACATCTCATCCCTGCCGGTACTGGTATGCGTCAGTGGGATAAGCTCATTGTAGGTTCTAAGGAGGAGTATGAGCGCATGGAGGCAAATAAGAAAAATGTTCTCGACTTTGCCGATCAGGTGCCGGCTGAATAAGTTGATAGCATGGTTATAACAACCTTTTTATATATAAAGGCCGTAAATCCAAAAGGGTTTACGGCCTTTTTTAATACAATCCATCTCAAAAAAACAGAGCTTATGCGTATCTTATCTTTGGTATTTTGTTTTGCTTTATCCTGTTTTTTAATGATTCTGCTGCTTGTGTTTCTGCCTCTTTATTGCGCAATCGCATTATCTTTACAGTATAATTTATCTTTCTTCAAATCTCAATTACTGAGACCTTACGCTATGAACATCAGTCCTTTATATCATCATTCTGTTCTTGTTACGCCATAAATTTTGTTTTCTCTGGATAGAAGATAAATATCTTATATTTTTGGAGCGGAATAATCTTATAAATAATATTATGTGTTATACATAGAAGCCCCTGTGGCATGGTGAATATTCTTGCTTCCCATTTCTGTTTTGTTTCGCAACAAACATAACGCCTTTTTCATGCTTCCTGCTTGTCTAATGGGGCTTTGTCTGGTTTTTATAATACCATTACTTTTTAAAAATAAAAATTGAAAAATTTGGCCGTATAAGCAGTTTTTATCTTTGTCTTAAATAACAATTAAACCTTTTTATAAATAAAACTTATTGAATTATGGCAGAGAACAACAACGAACAACAGCAAATTAAAAATAGAGTTAAAACCCGAGGTTGCGCAGGAGAGTATTCGAACCCCGGCAATGATTAATCATGCTTCGAGCGAGTTTGTTATCGACTTTGCTCACATGTTGCCCATTGCTCCTCCACAGATTTTCAGCCGGGGGATTATGGCTCCCGAGCATGCCAAGCGCCTGCTGATGGCTCTTCAGGAGAACATTGGACGTTACGAGCAAGAGTTCGGCCCCATCAAGTTGCCTCAGGCTCCTCAGGAAGAAGGCCGTACTATTGCTCCCCTTTGGTACGGGCAAGGCATAAGCCGTAGCTTGTCACGACACAACTTTCCCCCACTCCGATACAAAGCGGAGTGGGGGAAGTGTGTTTTATATAGGTGGTAAAGTTATGCCCTTGTGTTCAGCGAACGGGCAGAAACAAGGAAAATCAATATCTCATATCAGGCGTGAGGCTTTGGATAATGGAATTACTGATATTACAGAATATCGTTTTTCAGGGTACAAATTATCGTGATATACAATATTCCTGGTCAGTAGTGAAGCTGCCGGATGGTTGTTAATCATCTTCATTACCGCAATGCGAGTCTGGTTACAGGCCAGCAATGTAACAAATCATAACAATATGAAACATGAGGCTATTTTCAAACGACAGAAAGAATGGGCTGTATGTCGGTTGGGTTCACATTGTACTTGTAAGAGACATATGTATGGATGTTGCGGGATAACAGCTTATGGCGCAGAGAGTTCGTGTTAATATAACTATGACAATACTGTGATAATGGATACAAGCAAAGGCAGGATACCGATAAGATGAAGTATGGAGCGTGAAAACGCTATACCAGAAAAATCTATCCATACTTTTGTAAAATAGGCAGAATTATGGAGATTACATTCGAGGAAAAGCTATTCAAGATGCGAAAAAAACAGGCTGTGCGAGTTGTTGTAAATTCTATTTTATGTAGAATAGCCATTGAAAAGCGAGGCAGAATGTGCGATTGCTGTATTCTCAATTTATCAGAACGATATACTTCTGTCCTGGTAAACAGCATTGTACACATACGGAATAATGGGTTGCCAAGACTTCTGAGAAACTGGCACATAAGAGCATGAGAAACATCCAATCGTTACAAGCTGTTACAGATTAGGCGCATAAGATTCCAATAATTACCCGTAATCTACTCTGCTAATCATTTTAATGTCCCGGCCTTTGTGCTGTAAAGTTCATTGTTCGGCGGCCGTCAGCAACGCTGCTGACGGCCGTCACACCCTTTGTTTGACGGTCGCCGTACGCGCTGTTGACGGCTGCCGAACCATCACTCTTAGCCTGCCATGTTTGTTGCATATCGCCATATACCCGGGGCCAATATATTGTAAACCCACATTAAATACGGCAGAAACATTCCTGCCTTTAAAGTCATAACCATGCTTCTCCTATTTTCAGGATAACATATTCTTCCCGTCTTGAAATATTCCAAAGCGCCTGATGGTGTTTATTTATACATAATTCTACATTCTTATCGTTATAAAAATACAAAAACCACCACATTAAGTTAATTATATTTAGTTTTTCGGGGGTAATTACAAATATATGTAAACAGCTACCTTTGTATTTGATTTTTGAAATAAAAGAAAGTTAAATAAAAGTTGGTATGATTATGAAACGATTGTTTGTAGCACCAGTATTACTAATATGGATGCTATTATTACCGGTTGGTGTTTTTTTGGGCAGGCTGTTGTAGACGGTAATTTTGTTTATACACTTTCAGGAACGGAGGCAACGCTCATCGGTGCATTAACCCCTGCAAGTGGTGATGTGGTTGTTCCTACAACAATGCAACATGGTGGAACCACTTATGATGTAACTGCTATATCATGGAATGACCCGTTATGTGTTTCACCATATAAGACTTTTTATGATGTTTCTTCCACTACGTCTATGTCCGCTCCTTCCATAAAACGTATTGTAGGACATACAATTAATGATTTAATACAATTTTCAACCACAGTATGCAGAAACTATGTTTCTATGAGAGACCAATAGTTTCTATTGATTTCCTAACTCGGAATTAATAAAAAGATTGTGGGTTTATAAAAAGGCTGTAATAGTCTTACTTCTGTCAATCTCCCTAAACTAAAAACCTTGGATAAGGTGCATTTTTAAGTGAATGTTCTGCCATTACTTCAGTATCGCTCTGTCTCTTGTCTCTGTTCTGGGTATGGAATTTTGTTCTTCCCTTCCAAATTTGGAGGTACTGGATCTTCCCTAATCTTGAAAGCTTGGTAGGAGATCCTATGTTAGTTAGTGATAATATTATTTATTTGGATAAGCTGTCTACGCTTAATACACACAAATTGAAGGAAAGTATCTTCTAGTTCGACACTTAGTAGTTTACCCATAAACACATTTAATTTTGCACAAGGATGTAAGTTGGAAGGTAGTTCCTTGTTTAGGGGATTAACAGGCAGTACCATAACCATCAATGGAGCAACTGAATTTAGTGGATCGTATAGTTTTGTATGGAACACGAATTTACGTGAGATAGTTATGCCCGATTTGCAGGTTTTATCCGATGCGATGATTGTTTATTTAGCAAGTAGTGACCTTCAACGGTTTGAAGCACCTAAGCTTTCTGTGATTAAAAATACAACGTTTGATCCAGCCAGTGGTTCGTTTAAGGAGTTTATTACAGGCGAATTATCTGAGATTACTAATTCGGAATTGTTTGCAAGTACTTCAGTAAAAGAATTGAAAGTAAGCAGTACGATTAAGGGTGACGGCCAGTTACATTTGACGAACTATCCAACGGTGATAAAAGTATTTGACCGGGGACCTGTTGTAGATAATACAACAATATTCGCGGATATAAAAAGGTGGACGTATTATTGTTCCCGCAGGAAAGGCAGCTCTGTGTGTTGATAAATGGAATATAGATGTAAATAAAACAATGGTCTATACGCCGTTGAAGCTCTCAAAAACAACAAGTTCTGCGAAATATGCATCGGGTAGTATAACGGCGACTGAAAGCTCAACGGCACAAGATGGTAACACCTATGTAAATTATTACGACTTGCGTAATGCCATGTTACCAGCCGAATGTGAAGACGGTGCTGTGCTTGGACCTAATGATGCAGGCTTTGCATCATCGGCTGCATTACCTGTTCGTGAGCGGACTGCTGTGATGGATGCTTGTCAAATTTATACGGCAGGTGCCTATGCTGATACGTCAACGCCATCAGTAGGGTGACCTTACGCTTGATGCAGTAACACCTGCTGCCGCTGGAACGGTACAGGGATTCGGTACCTCAGCTGCAAGTTTGTATACGGGACTAAATGGTGCAATTGACGGTTTTCTGTTCAAAGGCAATACTGATGCTTTCACTACCCTGTATGCTCCTTATGTGGGCACATCTGTGACATCTCCTGCAACCAATTATTTGAAGGCTGGAAAAGGAACTGCTGTAACTACAAAAACCAATGGAAATCACTGTTTCTACTGGCACCCGGGCGATGCTGCGTATAACGAAGGATTCTATGTAAGTCGCGGAGTTACAATACCTGAGGCTCGTGCTTATTTGGCAATTCCTCTTTCGCTGTCTGCCAATGCCAAGAGCTTCCGCATGTTCTTCCGTGATGGTAATACCACAAATATAGTTTGCTCCTCATATTGATAATAGCGATAACGCTGATAATGATTGGTATACGATTTCGGGAACACGCTTGTCGGCTAAGCCTGCGGTTCAGGGAATTTTTGTACATGGAGGAAAGAAAGTTATAATTAAATAGTGTCGGAGACAAGCAGGCGTTATTTATGATATGAAATTATATTAAGGTGAAAAATTAAAGAAGAACATCATGAAAAACAAATATACAGAGCCTTGGATAAAAAGTAATGCGTGTAATACCAGAAGGTGAAACTTGTGGTGTTCCAGTATACTTTAGTGTTCCCGGTCCCGGTGTGGCAGGTGCAAAACAACATACTTTTGACGATATGGGCGAAGAAGAGTTGCAGGGATAATTATATGAATCCCATCGACCGATGAATGCAATAATATTTGGGAATAAATTATAAACATATACAGTTATGATACTCGAAGTATCTTCCTGTTCATTATGACAAGTCTGACTAAAGGAGTTGTAATACCCTTTTGGTCAGGCTTTTCTTATAATATGCTTTTTAATGAGTTGTACATCGTAAATTAATAATTCATGGGTATACGCTATCCATACATTGAGAAGAAAACAGGACGTAATAAACATGAAATTTTAATTTACTTGATACGAAGCTTCAATTTGCAGATCATAATAAAGTAAACAAACAATCGTTAATTAAATATAATTCGCTTCCTATCATTTTTTATAGCTTAATAACTTAGGTGTTTTAACGAAAGTTCGTAACTTTGCACCCCTGATACGGGTTAGTGTATCCTTTAGTCTCATGTGGCTTGGTGTGTTTTACCCGTAAAAAGCATTGATTATAAACAAATAATATATAATTTAAAAAGTAAAATTATGCCTACTATTCAACAGTTAGTACGTAAGGGCAGAAGAGTGCTTGCAGAAAAAGCAAGTCACCAGCTTTGGACGGATGTCCTCAGCGTCGCGGAGTATGCGTGCGTGTTTACACAACAACTCCTAAGAAGCCTAATTCAGCAATGCGTAAGGTTGCACGTGTTCGTTTGACAAATCAAAAAGAGGTAAACTCTTATATCCCTGGAGAGGGACACAACTTGCAGGAGCACTCGATTGTTCTTGTTCGTGGTGGTCGTGTAAAGGACCTTCCTGGTGTGCGTTATCATATTGTTCGTGGTACGCTGGATACAGCAGGAGTTGCCAACCGTACACAGCGTCGTTCAAAATACGGTGCCAAACGTCCAAAGGCAAAGAAGTAAAAGAAACAATGCAATGAGCCGAGGGCAGCGAGTTTATACTCTAAAGCCAGGGGCTCATGCCTGACTTGAAAAATTCAATTTAAACGTTTTGCTGGAGAAGTTAGGACAGGTTGAGTAAATGCTTAGGTGTAAGCGTTGAAGAACAAAATAATGACAGCCCCACGCAGAATATAATTTATTTAAAAATGAGAAAAGCAAAACCAAAGAAGAGAGTGATCCTTCCGGATCCCGTCTTCAATGATCAGAAGGTATCTAAGTTTGTTAATCACCTAATGTACGATGGTAAGAAGAATGCTTCTTACACTATTTTCTACAATGCTCTTGATATTGTAAAAGAGAAGGCTGCGAAAGAAGAAAAAGCTCCATTGGAGATCTGGAAGCAGGCTCTTGATAACATTACACCTCAGGTGGAAGTAAAGAGCCGTCGTATTGGAGGTGCTACTTTCCAGGTGCCTACTGAAATCCGTGCAGACCGTAAGGAAAGTGTTGCGATGAAGAATTTAATAGCTTTTGCCCGTAAGCGTGGTGGTAAGAGCATGGCAGATAAATTGGCTGCAGAGATTATGGATGCGTTCAATAATCAAGGCGGTGCCTTTTAAACGTAAGGAAGATATGCATCGTATGGCTGAAGCAAACCGTGCGTTCGCTCACTTCAGATTCTAATTTATTACAACACTTTTATAAAAAGGAAATTAAAAAATGGCAAACCGCGATTTACATTTGACCCGTAATATCGGTATCATGGCTCATATTGATGCCGGTAAAACAACTACGTCAGAACGCATCTTGTTTTATACAGGTAAAACTCATAAAATTGGTGAGGTGCATGATGGAGCAGCCACAATGGACTGGATGGTTCAGGAGCAGGAACGTGGTATTACTATCACGTCAGCTGCGACAACCTGCAACTGGACATGGAATAACAAAACTTATAAAATTAACTTGATTGATACTCCGGGACACGTTGACTTTACTGCAGAGGTAGAGCGTTCGTTGCGTGTGCTCGATGGTGCTATTGCTACATATTCGGCTGCTGACGGTGTTCAGCCTCAGTCGGAGACAGTATGGCGTCAAGCTGATAAATACAATGTGCCACGTATTGGTTATGTTAATAAAATGGACCGGTCTGGAGCAGATTTCTTTGAAACTGTCCGCCAGATGAATGAAATACTTGGTGCTAATCCTATTGTTATTCAGATCCCTATTGGTGCAGAAGAAAACTTTAAGGGCTTGGTAGACCTTATTAAGATGAAAAGCCATTGTATGGCATGATGAAACCATGGGGGCTGAATATGACGTTGAGGAAATTCCCGCAGAACTTGTTGATGAAGCTGAGGAATGGCGCGATAAATTGCTTGAAGGTGCAGCTAACTTCGATGACGCCTTAATGGAAAAATACTTGGAGGACCCTTCAACTATTACGGAAGAAGAAGTTATTGCAGCTGTGCGTAAGGGTACAATTGCAATGGAGTGCTGTCCAATGTTGTTAGGCTCTTCTTATAAGAATAAGGGTGTTCAGCCTTTGCTTGATTATACATGTGCTTTCCTTCCTTCACCTGTTGATACGCCGAATGTTATAGGTTTTAATCCTGAAACAGGTGAAGAAGTAGATCGTAAGCCCGATGAGAATGAACCAACATCAGCACTTGCCTTTAAGATAGCTACTGATCCCATTTATGGGCCGCTTAGTTTATTTCCGTGTCTATTCAGGTAAGGTCCAGGCAGGCTCATATGTATATAATCCTCGTTCTGGTAAGAAAGAGCGTATTAGTCGCTTGTTCCAGATGAACTCGCATCAAGAGATTCCTATGGAAAGTATTGATGCTGGAGATATTGGTGCAGGAGTAGGATTTAAGGATATTCGTACAGGTGATACGCTTTGTGACGAGAATAAACCAATTGTACTCGAATCGATGACATTCCCTGATACTGTTATCTCAATTGCGGTTGAGCCTAAGAGTCAGGCAGATGTTGCAAAACTCGATAATGGACTTGCAAAACTTGCAGAAGAAGATCCAACCTTTACTGTTCGTACAGATGAGCAAAGCGGACAAACAATTATATCAGGTATGGGTGAGCTTCATCTTGATATTATTATAGACCGTCTGAAGAGGGAATTTAAGGTTGAATGTAATCAGGGCAAGCCACAGGTTAACTATAAGGAAGCAATTACCAAAACAGTTGAGAACTGGCGTGAGGTTTACAAGAAGCAGTCTGGTGGACGTGGTAAATTTGGTGATATTATTGTTACCGTTGGACCAAAGGATCCAGACTTTACAGAAGATGACTTGCAGTTTGTAAACGAGGTTAAGGGTGGTAATATTCCTAAGGAGTTCATTCCTTCAGTTCAAAAAGGTTTTAAAGATGCTATGAAGAATGGTGTCTTAGGTGGTTTCCCTATGACAGATCTTAAAGTTGTACTTACTGACGGTAGTTTCCACCCTGTTGACTCTGACCAAATTTCATTTGAACTTGCTGCTCGTGCTGCATTTAAAAATGTATGCCAGAAAGCAGGTCCTGTTTTGATGGAACCTATCATGAAGGTTGAAGTTGTTACTCCAGAAGAAAATATGGGTGACGTCATTGGTGACCTGAATAAACGTCGTGGTATGGTACAGGGAATGGAAGAGGCACGTAGTGGAGCCCGTATTGTTAAGGCTATGGTTCCTCTTGCAGAAATGTTTGGATATGTAACTGCATTGCGTACTATTACTTCTGGGCGTGCTACAAGTTCAATGGAATATGATCATCATGCACCTCTTTCACAGAATCTTGCAGATGCTGTACTTGAAGAGTTGAAGAAATAAGAGATATTTGTAATTTAGGAGTAGGCGTCTGCTTAGTATATGACTCTTAAGTAGATGCCTAATCCTAACTTTTAATAACTAAATTAATTAAAATATATGAGTCAAAAGATTCGAATTAAACTGAAAAGCTATGATCATCAGCTCGTTGATAAATCGGCTGAACAGATCGTAAAAGCAGTAAAAGCAACAGATGCAATTGTGAGTGGCCCTATTCCATTGCCCACGCACAAGCGTATTTACACTGTTAATCGTTCTACTTTCGTTAATAAGAAAGCACGTGAACAATTTCAACTTTCAGATTATAAGCGTCTGATTGATATATATAGTGCAACACCGAAGACTGTTGATGCTTTGATGAAATTGGAACTTCCGTCAGGTGTAGAAGTTGAAATCAAAGTGTAATTAGATTATCAGTTGTTTTTACGAATAAATTATCATTTTTATTTAAATATTTATTGAAATGCCGGGATTAATTGGAAGAAAAAAATCGGAATGACATCCGTTTTCAGTGCCGACGGTAAAATGTACCGTGCACTGTTATCGAAGCTGGTCCTTGTGTTGTAACGCAGATTAAAAACCATTGAGAAAGACGGTTATAAAAGCTGTTCAGCTGGGTTTCGGTGAGGCAAAGGAAAAAAGAACTAATAAGCCTATGGCCGGAATCTTTAAGAAAGCGGGTACAACACCAAAGAAGCACTTGGCCGAGTTCAAATTTGAGAACGAGTATAATCTCGGTGATGTTATAACAGTTGAATTGTTTAATGACGCTGAATTCGTTGATGTAGTTGGAACTTCTAAAGGTAAAGGTTTTCAGGGCGTTGTTAAACGTCATGGCTTTGGCGGAGTTGGCCAGGCTACTCATGGACAGGATGATCGTCTGCGTAAGCCAGGTTCAATTGGTGCCTGCTCATATCCTGCAAAGGTATTTAAGGGAATGCGTATGGGTGGCCAAATGGGTGGTGATAGGGTTACAACCCAAAACCTTAAAGTATTAAAAGTGATTCCAGAGCAGAATCTTCTTATTGTGAAAGGTTCTTTTGCTGGATGCAATGGTTCAACTGTTTTAATTGAGAAGTAATGGAAGTTAGCGTTTTAAATATCAACGGTCAGGAGACTGGGAAAAAGGTAACTTTGAATGATGCTATCTTTGGGATTGAGCCTAACGATCATGTTCTCTATCTGGATGTTAAGCAATATCTTGCTAATCAACGTCAGGGGACTGCGAAGTCAAAGGAAAGAAGTGAGCATGCGGGTTCTACACGTAAACTTGGTCGTCAGAAAGGTGGCGGCGGAGCACGCCGAGGTGATATTAATTCACCCTATCCTTGTAGGAGGTGGACGTGTTTTTGGTCCAAAGCCACGTGATTATAGTTTCAAACTGAACAAGAAAGTTAAGGTTCTTGCTCGTAAGTCTGCACTTTCATATAAAGCAAAAGATAATGATATTATAGTTGTTGAAGACTTTAATTTTGAGGCTCCCAAAGACTAAAGAGTTTGTAAATTTTGCTAAAAAAATCTTAAAGTTGTAGATAAAAAAAGGCTCTCGTTGTTTTTGCCAAATATTAATAAAAATGTATATTTGTCAGCTCGTAATATACAGAGTGCAGAAGTTATGACAGCGAATGCAATTAATGCATATAAGATTTTTAAATGCAGAAGTCTTGGTTATTGCAGAGAGTTCTCTTCCAATAATTGAGAATATCTTAAATAAGTAATTAAGGAGAATTAGAATATGGTATTTATAATTAAACCTTTGGTCACTGAGAAGCAGACTAAGATTACTGACAAACGGCCAAATCGTTATGGCTTTTGTTGTTCGTCCAGAAGCTAATAAACTCCAAATTAAAAAGTGAGGTTGAGAGCCTGTATCACGTTACGGTAATGGATGTGAATACGCTCCGTTATGCTGGAAAGCGGTCGAGCCGTTATACTAAGGCAGGCCTTGTTAAGGGACAAAAGAGGTCCTTTAAGAAAGCTATCGTCACTTTAAAAAGAAGGTGAAGTAATTGATTTTTACAGCAATATTTAATATAAAAAATGGCAGTACGTAAATTCAGCCCTGTTACTCCAGGGCAAAGACACAAGATTATTGGCACGTTCGAAGAGATTACTGCATCTGTGCCAGAGAAGTCTCTCGTTTACGGTAAGCGCTCTACTGGTGGCCGAAACAATACTGGTAAAATGACTATGCGTTATATAGGCGGAGGTCATAAGAGAAAGTATCGTTTAATCGACTTCAAACGTGAGAAAGATGGTGTTCCTGCTGTAGTAAAGACAATAGAGTATGATCCTAATCGCTCTGCTCGTATAGCTCTTCTCTACTATGTGGATGGTGAAAAACGTTACATTATCGCTCCAAATGGTTTGCAGGTTGGTGCTACGTTGATGTCAGGTTCAGAAGCTGCACCTGAAGTTGGAAATTCACTTCCACTTGCAAATATTCCTGTTGGTACTGTAATTCATAATATAGAGTTACGTCCAGGTCAGGGTGCTCTATTAGTTCGTTCAGCTGGTAATTTTGCTCAGTTAACCTCTCGTGAGGGCCGTTATTGTGTTATTAAGCTTCCTTCTGGGGAGACTCGTCAGATTCTTTCTGCTTGTAAAGCTACAATTGGTAGTGTTGGTAATTCAGATCACGCTTTGGAACAGTCTGGTAAGGCTGGTCGCTCTCGTTGGTTAGGTCGTCGTCCTCATAACCGTGGTGTTGTAATGAACCCTGTTGACCACCCAATGGGTGGTGGAGAAGGCCGTCAGTCAGGTGGTCATCCACGTTCTCGTAAGGGCTTATACGCTAAGGGTCTTAAGACTCGTGCACCTAAGAAGCTCTCAAACAAGTATATAATTGAAAGAGCTAGTAAGAAGTAGTTAAGTTAATTAGAACAAATTATGAGTCGTTCACTTAAAAAAAGGTCCATATATTAACGTAAAGCTTGAAAATAAGATTCTTGCTATGAATGAAAGTGGTAAGAAAACTGTTGTTAAAACATGGGCTAGAGCATCAATGATTTCCCCTGATTTTGTGGGACATACTGTTGCTGTTCATAATGGAAATAAATTTATTCCTGTTTACATTACTGAGAATATGGTAGGACATCGCCTTGGCGAATTTGCGCTTACTCGTCGTTTTGGCGGCCACTCAGGCAATAATAAGAAGTAATCGGGACAACCATTTAATTAAGTAGTATAAAATGGGAGCAAGAAAACATATTGCGGCTGAAAAATTGAAAGAAGCCCGTAAAAATCTTTACTTCGCAAAAACTCAATGGAGTCCCTTCATCACCGCGTAAGATGAGATATGTAGTTGATATGATACGTGGTATGGAAGTTAACCGTGCCCTTGGGGTACTTAGGTTTTCAAAAAAGCATGCTGCTGTTGATGTTGAAAAATTATTACGTTCTGCAGTTGCAAATTGGGAAGTTAAGAATGAGAGGAAAGCGGAAGATGGAGAATTGTTTGTTAGTAAAGTCTTCGTTGATGAAGGTGTTACTATGAAACGTATGAGACCTGCACCACAAGGACGTGGTTATAGGATTCGTAAGCGATCTAATCATGTTACTTTGTTTGTAGACACCAAAACTAATGACGAAAAAAATAATAAATAGAATGGGACAGAAAGTTAATCCAATAAGCAACCGTCTTGGAATTATTCGTGGTTGGGATTCGAATTGGTTCGGTGGAAAGAATTTTGGAGACAATCTCGTTGAAGACCAGAGTATACGCACGTATCTTGAGAAACGTTTAGAGAAAGCTCAAATTTCACGTATTATTATCGAACGTACTTTGAAGCTTGTTACCATAACTATTTGTACTGCACGCCCTGGTATTGTCATTGGAAAAGGTGGCCAGGATGTTGACAAATTGAAAGAGGAGCTAAAAAAGCTGTACAAGAAAGATATTCAGATTAATATCTTTGAAGTAAAAACGTCCAGAACTTGATGCTTGTATTGTCGGAAAGAATATCGCTAGTCAAATAGAGCATTTGATGGCTTATCGTCGTGCTATTAAAATGGCGATTCAGAATACTATGCGTGCTGGTGCTGAGGGTATTAAAATTCAAATAACAGGTCGTTTGAATGGTGCAGAAATGGCACGTAAAGAGATGTATAAAGAAGGTCGTACCCCTCTTCATACATTTCGAGCTGATATTGACTACTGCCAATGCGAAGCTCTTACAAAAGTTGGTCTCTTAGGCATTAAAGTATGGATATGTCGAGGAGAAGTATATGGTAAGCGTGACTTAACTTCGAATTTTGCACAGGAAAAGCAAAATAGTTCTCGTACGAATGGTCGTCAAAGTCGTGGTGGTCGTAGAAGAAACAATAATCGTTAAAGGAATCATCTACAATGTTACAGCCAAAAGAGTAAAATATAGAAGGCCTCAAGATGGACGTGGCAATAAAGGTAATGCTCACAGAGGTACTCAGTTAGCTTTTGGGTCATTTGGTATCAAGACTCTTGAATCTAAATGGCTTTGATAGTCGTCAGATAGAAGCAGCCCGTGTCGCTGTTAATCGTTATATGAATCGTGAAGGACAGGTTTGGATTCGTATCTTTCCGGATAAGCCTATCACGCGTAAACCTGCTGATGTTCGAATGGGTAAGGGTAAAGGAGATCCTGCTGGTTGGGTTGCTCCAGTTACGCGGTCGTATTCTTTTTCGAAGTGGAAGGTGTTAATTTCGATATTGCAAAAGAGGCTTTGCGTCTTGCTGCACAGAAGTTACCTGTAAAGACTAAATTCGTTGTTAGACGTGATTACGATAAAAACGCTTAATTATGAAGATTAAAGAGATAATAGAACTCGCCGACAAGGACTTGCGCGAGAAGCTGGAGCAAGCTGAGACAGCCTTTCATCAAATGAGGCTCAATCATCAGATTTCTCCACTTGAGAATCCATCGCAGATTAAGTCTGCGCGTCGTGACATCGCACGTATGAAGACTGGTGCTTCGTCAGCGAGAACTTAAAAAGTAAAAAAATGGTTCAGATGGAAACAAGAAATTTAAGAAAAGTCAGACAGGGTGTTGTCATCAGTGATAAAATGGATAAGACCATTGTTATTGCGTCTAAGTTTAAAGAGAAACATCCTATTTATGGAAAGTTCGTTCAGAAGACGAAAAAGTATCATGCTCACGATGAGAAAAATGAAGCTCAGGTTGGTGATACAGTGCAGATAATGGAGACTCGTCCTTTGTCTAGAACAAAGAGATGGCGATTAGTGCAAATTATAGAAAAGGCTAAATAATTATGATACAGGCATTATCTAAACTAACAGTATGTGATAATAGTGGTGCTCGCCAAGCTATGTGTATTCGTGTGCTAGGTGGTACTGGTCGCCGATATGCCAGTGTTGGTGATGTGATTGTTGTTGCAGTTCAGAATGTTATTCCGTCGAGTGATTTAAAGAAGGGTGCGGTATCTAAGGCTTTAGTCGTTCGAACGAAAAAAGAGATTCGTCGTCCAGATGGTTCTTATATTCGTTTTGATGATAACGCATGTGTCTTACTTAATAATGCAGGTGAGCTTCGTGGGAGCCGTATTTTTGGTCCAGTCGCTCGTGAGTTGCGTGCTGTGAACATGAAAGTTGTCTCTTTAGCACCTGAGGTTCTTTAATTTTAAATAGAAAAAGTAATGGGCAAATTACATATTAAGAAAGGCGATACCGTAATTGTTCTGTCAGGTTCTTCCAAAGGCAAATCTGGTAAAGTTCTTAAAGTTTTAGTAGACGAGAATCGTGCTATTATAGAGGGCTTAAACATGGTTTCAAAGAGTACGAAACCTTCAGCAAAGAATCCACAGGGCGGAATAGTTAAGCAGGAGGCTCCTATTCATATTTCAAATTTAAGTCTTATTGATCCGAAGAGTGGAAAAACCCACTCGTATTGCAATAAAGCGTGAAGGTAAGAATGTTACTCGTATTGCAAAAGAAATCAGGTAAGGAGATTAAATAATGGACACAGCACAGTTAAAGAAAAAAATATAAGGAAGATATTGCTCCTTCTCTTCAGAAGCAGTTTAATTATTCTTCTGCAATGCAAATTCCTGTCCTGAAGAAAATAGTTATTAATTTGGGACTTGGTGATGCTACTCAAGACAAGAAGATTGTTGACGTTGCAATTAATGAACTCTCTGCGATAACAGGTCAGAAAGCTGTTGCAACCTATTCAAAGAAGGATATTGCTAACTTTAAACTTCGTAAGAAGATGCCTATTGGCGTTATGGTAACCCTTCGTCGTGAACGTATGTATGAATTTTTAGAGCGTCTTAATCGTATAGCTCTTCCTCGTATTCGTGACTTTAAAGGTATTAACTCTAAGCTAGATGGTCGTGGAAACTATACCTTAGGTATTACAGAACAGATTATTTTCCCTGAGATTAATATTGATCAGGTAGATCGTATTCAGGGTATGAATATTACTTTTGTAACCTCAGCGTCGACTGATGAAGAAGGATACGCTCTTTTGAAGGCTTTTGGACTTCCATTTAGGGACACGAAAAACAATAAATAAATATGGCAAAAAGAATCGATGAAAGCACGCGAGGTCAAGCGTGCTAAGCTTGTAGCCCGTTACGCAGATAAGCGTATGGCATTAAAAAAGATTATTGCTACAGCTAATGATCCAGCAGAAGCTTATCAAGCTGCACGAGAATTACAAGCTATTCCTAAAAATGCAGACCCTATTCGTTTACATAATCGTTGTAAAGTAACGGGTCGTCCCAGAGGTTATATTCGTCAATTTGGACTTTCTCGTATTCAGTTTAGAGAGATGGCATCTCAGGGCTTAATACCGGAGTAAAGAAGGCTAGTTGGTAGGGACCCTTTGAAGAGATTTCTCTTGGTAATATTGTTATTATAGAGAGAAATATGAACATATTTAAGTTAGACTTGAATTTTTATTTTAATATTGTCGGGATGGCCCCTGATTAATTAAACTTTTTATTTTATGACAGATCCAATAGCAGATTATCTGACACGACTCAGAAATGCAATTATGGCTCATCACCGGATCGTTGAGGTTCCGGCTTCAAACATGAAGAAAGCAATCACAAAAAAATTCTGTTTGAGAAAGGTTATATTTTGAATTATAAATTTGTAGATGACGGTCCACAGGGGCAATTAAGATTGCTTTAAAGTATGACTCAACTACTAAGCGGAATGCTATTAAGTGTTTGAAGCGTGTCTCGACCCCAGGACTTCGCCAGTATACGGGTTATAAAGATATGCCGAGAGTTATTAATGGACTGGGTATTGCTATCCTATCTACGTCAAAAGGTGTAATGACAAACAAAGAGGCTGCTGACTTAAAAATTGGTGGTGAGGTTCTTTGTTTTGTATATTAAATGAGGGTTTGATATGTCAAGAATTGGAAAAATGCCAATTAGTATTCCTTCGGGAACTACTATTAACTTCAATGAAGAAGAGAATGTTATTACTGTAAAAGGTCCCAAAGGAGAACTTTGTCAGAAGATAGATAGCTCTATCAAAGTTATAAATGCTGAGGGGCAGTTAACATTTGAGATCGATGAGAATAGTTTTGTGAACTATAAGCAAAAACAATCTTTTCATGGACTTTACAGATCGCTTGTCAACAATATGGTTGTAGGTGTTAGTGAGGGCTATAAGAAAGAGTTGGAGTTAGTAGGTGTTGGATACCGTGTATCTAATCAAGGTAATTTACTCGAACTATCTTTGGGTTATACTCATCCTATCTTTTTACAATTACCAGATGAGGTTAAGGTAGAAACTAAGTCAGAACGAAATCAGAACCCACTTATTATTATAGAGTCTGCTGACAAACAGTTATTGGGTCAGATTTGTGCAAAAATTCGTTCATTCCGTAAACCTGAGCCTTATAAAGGAAAAGGTGTTTTGTTTAAGGGTGAGATCATCCGCAGAAAGTCTGGTAAGACAGCTGCAGCAAAATAAATTAGATTAAGATTTAGGGATTATGACAACAAAGAAAGTTGAAAGACGAATTAAAATAAAATTTCGTGTTCGTAAAAGCGTAAATGGTACTACGGAGCGTCCACGTCTTAGCGTATTTCGCTCAAACAAGCAGATTTATGCTCAAATTATTAATGATCTTGACGGAAGGACTCTTGTTTCTGCGTCCTCTCTTGGTTTAGAGAAACTTCCAAAAATTCAGCAAGCTGAAAAAGTTGGGGAGCTTGTTGCAGAGAAGGCAAAGGCTAATGGAATTAAGACCATAGTGTTTGATCGTAATGGGTATCTCTATCATGGTAGAGTTCAGGCTTTAGCTGATGCTGCTCGTAAGGGTGGTCTTAATTTTTAATTTTTATGGCAATGGACAAAGTAAAATTAAATAATGACGCAGAATTGAAAGATCGCTTAGTTGCAATCAATCGTGTTACGAAGGTTACCAAGGGAGGTCGTACCTTTACATTTGCTGCTATTGTGGTTGTTGGTGATGGTAAAGGTGTTATTGGTTTCGGTTTAGGAAAAGCTGGGGAAGTAACAGCTGCAATCTCAAAGGGTACAGAATCTGCAAAGAAAAATCTTGTAAAGGTTTCTGTGCTTAATGGTACAATCCTCATGATATAGAAGTTAAATTTGATGGTGCTCGTGTACTTTTAAAACCAGCTGCTGCTGGTACAGGAATGAAAGCTGGTGGTGCAATGCGTGCTGTTCTTGAAAGTGCTGGTGTATCTGATGTGATTGCAAAATCAAAAGGGTCTTCTAATGCACATAATCTTGTTAAAGCAACAGTTTTAGCTCTTTCTCAGATTCGCGACTCTTATCAAGTTGCTGGAGATAGAGGAATTTCTATGAACAAGGTTTTTAATGGTTAAGTGGAAAGCAGATGGCAACTATAAAAGTAAAACAGATTAAGAGTCGTATTGGAGCTCCTATTGATCAGAAACGTACATTGTTATCGTTGGGACTTCGCAAGATATCTCAGGTCGTTGAGATAGAGGATTCTCCAAGTAATCTTGGAAAGGTACGAAAGGTTCACCACTTAGTTGAAATAATTAAGTAATTTGTAAAATTCAGAGTAATTATGAAATTAAATAATTTGAAGCCTGCAGAGGGTTCCACTCATTCCGTCGTCGTATTGGTCGTGGTCCGTGGTCTGGCCTTGGTGGTACATCTACGCGTGGTCATAAGGGTGCTAAATCACGTTCAGGTTATAAAAAGAAAAGATTGGGTTTGAAGGTGGTCAGATGCCTCTTCAGCGCCGAGTTCCTAAAGCAGGATTCAATAATATTAACCATAGAGAATACTTTGCAGTTAATTTATCCGTTCTCCAGAAGCTTGCTGACGAGTTAAATCTCACTAAAATAGGTATTGGTGAGTTGGTGTCTGCTGGTGTTGCTAATGGAAAACTTCCTGTTAAGATTTTGGGAGTAGGTGAATTAAAGGCAAAGATTGAAGTTGAAGCTAATGCTTTTTCTAAGACTGCAGAAGAAGCTATTAAGGCTGTTGGTGGTATTGCAACTAAAATCTAACAATGAAAAAGCTAATTGAGACACTAAAGAACTGTTGGAGAGTAGTAGATTTACGCCAAAGACTTCTCATTACTCTACTGTTTACGGCTATTTACCGTTTTGGATCATTCGTTGTATTACCAGGTATAGATCCAGCTAAACTTGATCAGCTCCAATCGCAAACTAAAGGTGGACTCATGTCACTTTTAGACATGTTCTCTGGTGGGGCTTTTTCCAATGCTTCTATTTTTGCACTTGGGATTATGCCTTATATCTCTGCTTCTATTGTTATGCAGCTTCTCGCTATTGCTGTACCATATTTCCAAAAGATGCAGCGTGATGGTGAGAGTGGTCGAAAGAAAATACAATGGTATACTCGTGTGCTTACCGTAGCTATTTTAGTGTTACAGGCACCGAGTTACCTTATTAACTTGAAAATGCAAGCAAGTCAAGCTTTGGCAAGTGGCATTTCTTGGAGTGTGTTTATGATACCGGCTACAATAATCTTAGCTGCTGGTAGTATGTTTATTCTTTGGTTAGGAGAACGTATTACTGATAAAGGGGTGGGGAATGGTATCTCACTTATCATTATGATTGGTATCATTGCACGTTTACCACAGGCATTTGTGCAAGAGGTTAGCTCTCGCTTTTCTGCTATTTCTGGTGGTGGACTTGTGATGTTTATCGTTGAAATTTTGATTCTTTATGCTGTTATCTGTCTATCAATTCTTTTGGTTCAGGGAACGCGTAAAGTGCCAGTCCAATATGCTAAACGGCTTGTGGGTAACAAACAATATAGTGGTGCACGCCAATATATACCACTAAAATTATTTGCTGCTAACGTCATGCCTATTATTTTTGCTCAGGCTTTGATGTTTATTCCCTTGGTAGTTGTGCAGTATCAAAGTAGTAATGATAATACATTCGTTCGTAGTCTGCTTGATAATCGCAGTTTGCTTTACAATGTGATCTACGTTTTCTTGATCGTTGCGTTTACATATTTTTATACAGCAATTACGCTTAATCCGCAACAGATGGCTGATGATATGAAACGTAACAATGGTTTTATTCCTGGTGTAAAAAGCTCGGTCACGATACAGCAGAGTATATTGATGAGATTATGACTCGTATTACATTTCCAGGTTCTCTGTTTATTGCATTTATCGCAGTAATGCCAGCATTAGCCAGTCTTCTGAATGTTCAGCAAGCTTTCTCTCAGTTTTTTGGTGGTACTTCATTACTTATTACAGTAGGTGTTGTTATTGATACGCTTCAGCAAATTGAGAGTTATCTGTTAATGCGTCATTATGATGGGCTTCTTGATTCTGGTCATACTCGGCAGGCTAGTTCTGTCAATGTGTATTAATATATTTTCGAATATAAACATATTTTTTTATGCGAAGTAAAGGAATCTGAGTTATCACAATTATATGATTGTATTTTTAGATTATTATAGTATCTGTAATGACTAAAAGATTCCTTAGAGTATGAATTATTAGATAGAATGTCATGTCAAAACAGTCTGCTATTGAACAAGATGGAACTGTAATAGAGAGTTTATCTAATGCAATGTTCCGGGTAGAATTAGAGAATGGGGTACAAATAATTGCAAACATTTCTGGTAAGATGCGTTTGCATTATATAAAGATTCTTCCGGTGATAAGGTAAAGGTGGCAATGAGTCCTTATGATCTTACAAAGGGAAGAATAGAGTATAGATATAAATAATTTATCGTATATCTTAAAGATATGAAGACAAGAGCATCATTAAAAAACGTACAGCTGATTGTAAGATAGTTCGTCGCAAAGGTCGTCTTTTTGTTATTAATAAAAAGAATCCAAAAATACAAGATGCGTCAGGGCTAATGTTAAAGATTTGCAAAAGTATATATGATTATATAGATTATTTGTATCTTTGCATGCTTTTAATATTAAAAATTTTAATTTTATTTATTTATTTAAATGGCAATAAGAATTGTTGGAGTAGATTTGCCCCAGAATAAGCGTGGCGAAATCGCATTGACCTATATCTATGGTATTGGTCGAAGTAGTTCAGCAAAGATATTGGATAAGGCTGGTGTAAGTCGTGATCTGAAGGTCAACGAGTGGACAGATGACCAGGCAGCTAAAAATCCGTGAAATTATCGGCGCTGAGTTTAAAGTAGAAGGTGATCTTCGTTCGGAGATACAGTTGAATATTAAGCGTCTTATGGATATAGGTTGCTACCGTGGAGTCCGTCATCGTAATGGTCTTCCTGTTCGCGGTCAGAGCACTAAGAATAATGCTCGTACCCGGAAGGGAAAGAAGAAGACTGTTGCTAATAAGAAAAAGGCTACTAAGTAATCAAGGAGGAACTTAATTATGGCAAAAACAAAAGCAACATCTAAAAAAAGAAATGTAAGAGTTGATGCTGTGGGACAACTTCATGTCCACAGTAGTTTTAACAATATTATTGTATCACTTGCTAATAATGAGGGCCAAGTAATCTCTTGGTCATCAGCAGGTAAGATGGGTTTCCGCGGTTCAAAGAAGAATACACCTTATGCAGCACAGATGGCTGCAGAAGATTGTGCGAAAGTAGCCTTTGGTCTTGGACTTCGTAAGGTTAAAGCTTATGTAAAGGGTCCGGGTAATGGCCGTGAAAAGTGCTATTCGTGCAGTACATGGTGCAGGTATTGAGGTTATGGAAATAGTCGATGTTACACCACTTCCACATAATGGATGTCGTCCACCCAAGCGTCGTCGTGTATAATTTGAATACAAAGATACAATAGATAAAAGTATTAAAATATGGCAAGATATATAGGTCCAAAAATCTCGTATTGCACGCCGTTTCGGTGAACCCATTTTTTGGGTGCAGATAAGGTATTATCTAAGCGTAACTTCCCTCCAGGACAGCATGGTAATGACCGCCGTCGTAAGCAGTCTGAGTACGGTTCTCAGCTCGCAGAGAAGCAGAAGGCAAAGTACACCTATGGTGTTCTTGAGCGTCAATTCCGTAATTTGTTTGATAAGGCAGCAAAAAGTGATGGTATTACTGGTGAGGTTTTACTTCAGCTTCTTGAGAGTCGCCTTGATAATGTTGTTTTTCGTTTGGGGATTGCTCCTACACGTGCAGCAGCCCGTCAGTTGGTAAATCATAAGCATATTACGGTTGATGGTAAATTGGTAAGTATTCCTTCTTTCTCTGTAAAACAAGGTCAAGTTGTTGCTGTTCGTGAGAAGGCAAAGTCTCTCGAAGTTATTGAATCTGCACTTGCAGGTTTTAATCATAGCAAGTATCCTTGGTTAGAGTGGGATGAGAATACCAAGAGTGGTAAATTCCTGCATAGGCCAGATCGTGCAGACATTCCTGAAAATATTAAGGAGCAATTAATCGTTGAGTTGTACTCTAAACAATAAATCATTAATTTAATGGCGATATTAGCATTTCAAAAACCTGATAAAGTTGTGATGCTGGAGGCTACCGAGCAGTACAGTAAATTTGAGTTCCGTCCTCTTGAGCCGGGCTTTGGCGTTACCATTGGTAACGCTTTGCGCCGCATTCTTCTTTCCTCGCTGGAGGGTTTTGCTATTAATACCGTGCGTATTGCAGGGTGTTGAGCATGAGTTCTCTTCAGTGCTCGGTGTTAAGGAAGATGTAACCAACATCATCTTGAATCTCAAACAGGTGAGATTCAAGCAAGTAATGAACGAATTCGAGAACGAGAAAGTTAGTATCACCGTTGAGAATTCTACAGAGTTCAAAGCTGGTGATATAGGTAAGTATCTGACTGGATTTGAAGTGTTAAACCCAGAATTGGTGATTTGTCATTTAGATTCAAAGGCATCTGTTCAAATTGATTTAACTATTAATAAGGGACGTGGCTACGTTCCCGCTGATGAAAAATCGTCAATTCTGTACTGATGTCAATGTACTTCCAATCGATTCTATTTACACACCTATCCGTAATGTAAAGTATAATGTCGAGCCTACACGTGTCGAGCAAAAAACCGATTACGATAATCTCGTTATTGAAGTTACAACGGATGGTTCCATTCACCCGAAAAGATGCACTTAAGGAGGCTGCAAAAATTCTGATTTATCATTTCATGCTGTTCTCAGATGAAAAGATAACTCTTGAAAGTCCTGATCAGGATGGTAACCAAGAGTTTGATGAAGAAGTACTACACATGCGCCAGTTGTTGAAGACTAAAGCTTGTTGATCTGAATCTGAGTGTTCGCGCTCTGAACTGTCTTAAGGCTGCTGATGTTGAGACGCTGGGTGATCTTGTACAGTATAACAAAACAGATCTCCTTAAGTTCCGTAATTTTGGTAAGAAATCGCTCTCAGAGCTTGATGATTTGCTTGAGAGTCTGAATCTGTCGTTTTGGAACTGATATTTCAAAGTATAAACTGGATAAAGAATAATAATCCAATGGGGAGTCTTTATAGGCTCTCTATTCTCTTGTTCAAAAAAGAAAAATGAGACATAATAAGAAATTCAACCATCTCGGTCGTACTGCATCTCATCGCGCAAGCCTGTTAGCAAATATGGCTTCGAGCCTGATTATGCACAAAAGAATCACTACGACCCTTGCAAAGGCAAAAAGCTCTTAAGAAATACGTGGGAGCCTCTGATTACTCGTTCTAAGAATGATACGACAACGTCACGTCGTGTGGTATTCCGTTATTTGCAAGATAAATATGCTGTAAAGGAACTCTTTGGAGCAGTTGCTGCAAAGGTAGCTGACCGTCCGGTGGTTACACACGTGTTATTAAACTTGGTACACGTCAGGGTGACGCTGCATCTATTGCTTTTTATAGAGCTTGTTGATTTTGACGAGAATATGGCAAAAGCACCTAAGGCTGAAAAGAAGACTCGTCGTAGTCGTTCTAAGAAGGTCTTCTGTAACCACAGAGGCTGAAGCTGAAAAGTCTAATGAGGCTCCAGTAGCTGAAGTAAAAGAGAAAGACGAAGCAAAGGCTGAATAATTAGTTATAACTCTATACGTAAAAAGCTTGGTAAGATTTTTCTTGCCAAGTTGTATAGATGAATTTTCTCATATGAGGAGTATTCTTTGAGATTATTATTATAGGCGTAATGGACATTTGGTAGGGCTGGTCATTCCAGCCTATTTTTGTATTTATGAATCCATCTATAAATTTCTTTTTATTAGTTCCATTCAATCCATTATGATTATGTAATGCTCTTTTAAGTTGTGAGTTAAATCCTTCCAACAGGTTTGTTGTATTAGATATTTGTATATATAGATGCTCCTCATAGGTATAGAACCATGTTAGATGTGTCTTAATAAAACGCCTTGCCGTTCTCAGCCTTCTATGTGTATAGGTTGTCTTGTCTGAAGTCAATAGAGTTCGTTTATCGAGAAAATTCTTTCCATTTCTCACACCATTTCATAAAAGTTGTTATAAACTCGTCTTTTCTCAAAGAGAAAATCCTTCTAATTAAAGCCAATAGTTCGACGCCTGCTGGCAAATGTGGATTGTTTGTAAGAAGCCTTCTAACTATTTGAAATTGGTGAAATTGACACATTTGTACGGGACAGAAGTGTATAGATTGTAAAAGCCCCATGTGCCCATCACATACCACTGCTTTTATTATAGTTCCACGCTCTGCAATATAACGAAGCCCATCAAGATAATCTCTATTGGTTTCGTTCTTGACAAACTTACGATAGAGTATTTTGCCCGATGAAGCATCCAGAAACAACATCACACCAAATGTTTTGGAGAAAGTATGTAGTGTCTAGTATTATTACTGCAGATTTGGGGTAAGTAGTAGTAAAGCTATCTAACACTAAGCTCAACCTACGTCGTATGGTTTATTCTGAACATTTATGAAGAGTGGATAGATTTGAAATCGTTTGATTTGCCGTCAGGTAGTCATTCCATAGAGAACAATTATTTATACGGAGACCACCTTGAAATTGCCTGCCACAATCCCTTGCAAAGATACATCTGAATATTACATCGATGCCCATTCTTTTTAACATTTGAGTTATAGTAGAAGATACAGTTTTTAATTCAAAAGGTTTTCAAATGCTGTAAAGGTAGTAAATAAAAGTGTTCCGAGAGGTTTCTGTCTGCCTAAATGTCCATTACGCCTTATTGTATACTATTTGTAAAAAAATAATGATATGTAGTAATGTATGGATAGCCTTGTTATTTCATAATAGTGCTCTATAGAGAGCAAGTCTCCCTTGTTTTTATTCCTTTTTGTTTTCAAAATTTATATTGATGAATTTTTCTATCATATTATTTTTTTACCATTGCAATACTTGATCATAGGAGAAGTATCAACTCTTTTTGGTAGAATTATTGCTCCTATTTTTTTATCTTTCTCTTGTCTTATCCTATAGAGTATTTCTACCTTATTAGTTTGTATATATTTATCCTTTGTACTTGTATAGGGATGTACATGTAGACAAAATTTAACACCTTCGTTTTTTTAACATTTGGTTTGTCTTTTTCCCATTTGAAAGTAGTATAGATATAGCCTACTTTGCTGGATAACGATAAAAAGCGAGTGAACGAACCATTGTTCAAAGTGTTCATTGGACTATTGCTTAAATTAAAAATTTCTAGTTCTTTCATTTAGAAATAGTTCCTCATATCTCAATTATCTTCCAAATATTTTATAGAAATTATAGTTCTTTTATCGAGAAAAGTGATAAAAATTTTACCATCGTTTTAGTTTTCTGCGCATTATTCTTACGGATCATTTATTCAGAATGTACAGCTCTTTGATCGTATGTTCCTCGAACAGAGAACTTATCTGCTACACCATTAATGCAGATTACTTTGAAAGCTTAATTGTTGTCCTATCTTTTTCTTTACAAGTAGAATTCAAATTTATAGATAAGTATATGCGTATAGGTTTTATTGACAGTATCATAGAAGGGAAATAATATGTCTAACAGTATTACTTAGATTTTTACATTAAATCTACAGTACTTTGGCTTTACAGTCTATTTCCATTCAAAACATATAATTAATTAATACCTGTTTGTTATCTTTGGGATTACCTGAGCTTAAATAGATATAGAACTGAACAAAAATATAGCATTTTTAGACAAATTTATCCAAAAACATTATTTGTTTTTTGTTTTATATTTGCCACACAAATATAATTTCAAAGCTTATTTATATATGATAAGATCTCATTCAAACTATGCAAAAAAATGTTTACTTGTTAAGTCCTTCTTCTCTCCTTACTTGTTCTTTTTATAGGGGAATGTATTTTTATACAAGGAATATTTATTATTTGTTTGGGCACCACTTGGTGACCATACAAATAAGTTTAATATTATAAATGGAAGGCATACAGTAAAAGTGTTTATATAACTAACTTTATGATACCTATAACTATTGTTTAATTTTGGTTTCTGACATTATGTTGAAAACAGAAAACATCGAACAAATGCTAAAACAATCAAAACTTAATTTTAACTCTGCTGTTACTTCTTTTTATTAGGGAGTGAACTCGAGTCGGGCTTACTGTCAATCTAGAACAAGTGGTTGGGATATAGATTCCAACTGGACGGTAAGTCAGGAGAATGACACAATTGTCTATTCGTGGGAGGAAGACGGTGCCAACCCCAAGCAGTCGTGGTATGCCGGTACAGAAATGGAGACCTGCAACACCATGGAATGTGAGTACAAGTTTCCCGCACCCCGTTTGAACTGGACCGGCGTTACCTTTCGCGGCTATACCAATCATGGTGATTTCGGCCTGCTCATCATTCCCGGGAACCCTGTTAAGCCCGTGGCAAAATTTGCCACCGATGACGGCAACACCCTGATTAAGGAAACGGATGTCAGTATGGGCTACGGCGATGTGAAGGCAGATACATGGGTAAAACTGAAACTTGTTATCGACAAAAAAAGTGGCTGCTGCCTATGTAAATGGGCAACTTGCGGGCTGGGAAAAGCTCGATTTCGACGATTTAAAATGGGTAAAAGGCGGTTTCTTCTCGTTCTGGGTGGGCGGCACGGCCCGCAATTTCAAGTTTACGCACGAAGCTGTTGACATGAGCGAATTTAAGGAAAGCGGCTGGACTATCGACCCGAACTGGACGGTCAATAAGGACCACGGCACTACGGTTTACTCGTGGGCGGAAGATGGTGCCAACCCCAAGCAGTCGTGGTATGCGGGCGATGAGGTTAAGACGTGCAACACCATGGAATGTGAATACAAGTATCCCGCACCCCGTTTGAACTGGACCGGCGTTACCTTCCGCGGGTATACCAATCATGGCGACTTCGGCCTGCTTATTATTCCCGGCAATCCGGTGAAGCCTGTTGCAAAGTTTAATACCGATGATGGAAACACCTTAATCGGTCAAAATGATATTAGTACGGGGTACGAAAATACCGGGGCCGTCGAGTGGATGAAACTTAAACTGGTTATAGATAACAAGGTGGCTGCGGCCTATGTAAATGGTAAACTGGCAGGCTGGAAGCCGCTTAACTTCAATGACCTGAAATGGATAAAGGGCGGTTTCTTCTCATTCTGGGTAGGCGGCACGGCACGCAACTTCAAGTTTACGCATGAAAACGTAGATTTGTCAGAATTTAATTATATCGACTTTGAGTTCAGCGATGAACGCAGTATCGCTTCGTTCAAGGCAGAAGGTGGTATGTTGTCGCAAGCCGACGGTTGCATTACGGCTACGGCTACGGCCGGGGATATGGTTCTTACTTCAGCGAAAATTGATGTAGCTCCGGGCAACAAATATGCTATGAAACTGCCTTTGCGCAATACCATACTGGCGCGTATGGCGAATGCTACGAAGGCAAAGTCGGTTACCGTAAGCTACCGCACGTCCGACAGCGGGGAAACATGGTATAAAAAAACATTTGAAATTCCATCCGATAATCAGTTTCATACATTGTATTTCAATCTCTCAGGAAAAAGGGGCTACCGGTTATCTGCGACAGTTTAAACTTAACTTTACGGGTGCTTCAGAGGGCAGTGTGAAGATTGATGCAATGACGTTTGAGCGTGAAGATGAAGACTATGATTATGCAGGAAGCATCACATCGTGCCATGCCGACAAGCCTTCGGCAGCGGTTACTGTGCAGGGTTCCGTAAATGCAAAATACGAAGGAAAGACGGTTACCCTTTGGCAAACCGACATGCGAAACTGGAACGAAAGCCTTCATGACGCGCGTCTCGTCAGTCTTGGCACGGCAACCGTAAGCGGTGGGCAGTTACAGTTCGGTTCCCGTTATATATCAACGGAACCCGACAAACCCAATTGTCGAATCTTTTCACGGCTTCTGTCGACGGCGTTAAGGTGTCGCCGGCCTTCAAAATAGATAACTATCAGGACTTTAGTGCTCCTGTTGAACACTTTAAAATAACGAAAACCCTCGAAGCCAATGTAGTCGACTATGGTGCAAAGGGCGACGGATTCACGGACGATACGGAAGCCTTCCAGCAGGCCATTGATGCCGTTAAGGCGGCAGGAAGCGGGAGAGTTGTTGTTCCCGGAGACAACACACGCTACGGCAGGCGTTATATTCTGACACATATTGACCTTTGCAGCAACCTCGAATTTGTGATAGAGAAGGGTGCTGTGCTCTGGCAGTCGCAGCGTGAAGAGGAGCTGAACAAAACGGTGCCGGTGCATCAGCGCGGCTTCGACAAGGTTTCGTACGGACATATGGTAGATATTGACGGACTGGTTTGGTGCGCAGCCTATTGCACGGTGAACCGTCCGCTGATTCAAGCCAGCAATTGTCACAACCTGCGTATAACGGGCGGCGGCGTTGTCCGCATGAACGATGTAGGCGGCGAAGAGGGCGACCCGCTTGTGTTTGTCGGCGACCCCGCACTGGCCGTCGGGCAGGAGAACCGCGTTCAGCAGATGCCAATATGCCTTTACAACTGCCAAAAAGTAGATGTTATCGACATTACGCTTATGCGAAGCAGCGCATGGCACATGCTGCTTGTTTATGATAAGGACGTGTATATCGGCAACGTAACCGAGAAACACACCGCTAACGTAACGGGCGACGGCTTTGGCATAAACAGCTGCAAGCGGCTTGTCGTTGACCGTTGTATGAATTATACAAGCGACGACGCAGTGCTTTTCAATACCATATACAACGATGGTCGCGGACAATTCTTCTACCCGTCGAAACCCGGTGAGGACAATGCGGACGATTCTATCACCGTTCGCCACAGTTTCTTGTATGGCGGTTTCGGAACCGTGTTTATTCCATGGGGAACCGAGGCTCCCAATGCGTATAACCAGGAAATACGGAATATACACATCTATGACTGCTCGTTGGGCGGACATAAAAGCTCGGGAACGTGGCCTGATGACCCGTTTTATGGCTGGAGTGCGCTGAACAGTTACACACAGGGTGAGGATAACAACTACGTGGCCATGAAGAATATTCTGTTCAACGACAACACATATCTGAAAAGAATTTGAATGGACCATCAATAACATTCGCCCATGGGCCACAAACATGATTGTTCTTGACGATGTAAAAGGAACCACTCACAGCTCGAGCGTTTTCCTGAATGGCAACTTCGACAAGCAGGTTCATAAGGGAAAAGGATACAAGGATGAAACAACATGGACAACCGGACTGTGTTACTGGACTGACGATTGCGCCGCCAATGGCAGCGTGGGCGTTGAGAAGATGGGGACGAAACAGGCCGTTACTGTTGATACGCACGAAACGTTTACTCAGGATAATTATGCCGGCTATGTGCAGGGAAACGGACAACTGTACGAAGGCCTGTGGCTGACAAAGGGCAAAGTATGATTTTTCACTGAAAGTAAAGACGCAGGGCGGAAAGGCAGTTATGTTTGTAAAAGACCTGGTAAACGGCGATACCGTGAAGGAGCAGGAGGTAGACAACAATACTGGTTTTACAGCCTTAACCCTGCGTTTTGATGCATCCCCGCCCCAGCACCTACGCACTGGGAATACGCCATGAAGGCACTGCCACAGAAAAGGTTTATATTGACGACGCCGGGGTAAAGGAGGTAATCGATGCCGAAAAATACCGTGTGAGCGGCACGCCGGTTGTCTACACTTTCGAAAGCAACGACGACCGGACGGCCTATAGCCACTATCCTCAGACAACCACGGGGGTAGAGATGAATGGCGGCAATCTGCGTACGTTATCCGACAAAGAATACAAGGTGCTGTTTGCCAGCAAAACGCCCTTGCAGGAAGTGATGGTCGGTGTTGACATCAGAGTGGGCGAAATGCCGCATTGCAATGCCGGAATTTATCTGTATGCCAAAGACGCCGGCGATCACAGGATGCCATCGACGCCTTAAATGTGCAGATTGAACAAACGGGCGACAGCTACGTGCCCCGCCTTTTTCAGGTTCAGCAATGCACGTGGCTACGAGGGTATGCTCGCGTCAGGCCAGCCCTTTAAGGCTGAAGGCGGCGTTATACACCTGAAGGTTGTGGCAAAGAACCAGATGGTTTATGTATTTGTCAACGATGCCGAAACGCCCTGTATAGCCTATACGCTTGACAGTCCGTTGACAGGCGACGTCGGGCTCCGTTCCCAGCATGCCGCTTCTGTGTTCGACAATTTTACCATCCAGTCGCCGCAATACGTAAGGAAAAGTGCCTACCGGCATTAACCTTGCAAACCGTGAAGATAATCTCCCTTATTATACCACGGCAGGGGATAAAAAGTAAACAAGCCCGCTTCCGGAGGAGTCTATATTCACGGGAATAGAAAAATAGTTGTCAAGTAATCATATTGTAGTTAATAGATGTTTGTTAAAAACGCCCACATCTCAGTCAGAAGATGTGGGCGTTTGATATATTTGGTACGAATTTGAGGAATTGTAAGTTGTTCATGAATTTGTTGAAAGGTGCATTTATAGAAAATTTAAGGTATTGATATGCAAATAACTCTAAAATCTCTCCAGAAACAAGCTGTTTAAATATTTTTGTATGTCAGATGATTTCTACAAGTCTTGATACTGTGACAAGAAAAATGTATTCTAAAACCTACGATAAAAGGCAATATTTTTACTTATCTGTCTTGATCCTGTACTACTTGGATCGGCTGTTAGACACTTCCTTCTGCAACCCCATTTGAAAGTATAGTGCTATCCTGAAGAACAGCACTTATGTGTACAAACTGTTTTTTCTCTTTAGTTCGTGCTGAGATAATCTCCATTTGGATCCCATAGCTTTGAGCGTAGAGTATGAGACATTTGAGCAAGTCTTGCGATTGTCTTTTACAGGTATTACTTTTTATAAAGTTATACCTTGAAAATACTCTTTTGGAGTTCAAACAGTGAAAAAAATATCATAAACTAAATATTATCCTCATTAATCGTAAGATAAAATTATTTCTGATATTTGTATTAGATACAATCCTATAAGGTTAAGCAATACCCTTTCTATAAGGTCTTTTTCTGAATACTTATGAGTGTAGTATTTCCCTATCGTGAGATTACTCGACATGAAATGTCATAGAACTCAATAGTCCGTCTGCCTTTATAGTAGAATTTATAGGATAAGTTTATAAAACTAAGAGGCAAAAATTAATAATAAAAAGAGGACTGGTAGTAAGATACTAATCCTTTTTTTATCTATATTATAAGTCGTTTCCACCTCCGTCATGCTCTCCTCCTTGATTGTAATTGTTGTCAACTTCTATTGAAGAGGGTTCTGTACTTGAGCAAATAAAGCTTTCATTTAATAGTTTAAAAACTCTCTAACATTGGTTTTTACGTACAGGTATTTACTTTTGAGTAGTTTCATATCTTTTTGCAGTTTTATTTAATGGTTTAATATATTTGTTTGTAAAGTTGCAATTGCACATTGTCAAGCGAAAGTATACAACTGCAAATATAATTATTAACTCTGATATTTCATTCTTTTATTATCAAAAATTCTTTTTGTTGTCATTGTCTAATATACCTTTTATTAATAACTCAAAACGCCAGACTTAATTGGATAGCAAGTTGGCTCTTTTGTTTTACAATATAAAGTTACAATTGCAAGTTATATCCAATACAGTGTAAAAAGAGCCTTAGCTTGGCCCGTGTATGAACACTTTTTCGATGGCATCAGTAGAAACCATAGATATATTAATTCTACGAATAAGGTATTTGTTGGATTAAGTAACTTATTTAGGAAATCCCTATATAAAAGTAGGAGAAAGTGAAGTTTTGTCATTAGCTGTTTCAGTAATTTTGCTGCAGTTAATAGAAAATATATGATGAAAAAAATCGATAATTTGGGTTGTATCAGCTTTGGTTGTTTTCTCAGGCTGTGATAGTTATACGGGTTCTGGCGCATATATGGGAGCTTCTCTTGGTTCTATTCTTGGTTCTGCTATCGGGGGAATAACAGGCGGACCACAAGGTTCCGACCTTGGAACAATCGTTGGAATGGCTGGAGGGGCCATCATTGGAGCGAAAATGGGGTCAGATGCCGATCAACGTCGTGCTGATGATATTGATCAATATCGTCGTGAACGTGTGGATCGTAATGGGTCACGTTCGCGTATTGAGCGTGTGCCTCGGACCTATGGTGATGGTAGACGTGGTTCTGAAAGTGTGTCATCGCAGATGTATGGTGATAATATGAGATCTGTTTTGCCCGGTGATACGCTTGCCACTCCTGCTGATTCAGTTTATGGAAGCGGTTTTAATACAGCGAATAGTGGCGACGATAGGTTATACAATTTCGATGGAGTTGATTACACTGGCAATTACAGTGCACAGCAGCCTACCACAACGATGCCTATGCAATCGGGTGTAGAAAAGTTGGCTTCAGCTATGAAATATAATGCCGATATTGAAATTCGCAATGCTCGTTTCATTGATGAGGGGCAAGATGGAAAGCTGCATCGTGGTGAACTTTGTAAGATTATATTTGAAGTTATAAACCATGGCACAAAACCGTTAGCCGATGTTGTTCCTACGGTTGTTGAAACTACGGGTAACCGACATATTTATATTTCTCCCAATATGCATGTTGAAAGAATTATGCCAGGGAAAGGAATACGTTATACAGCACTCATCAAGGCTGATAATCGACTCAAAAAAGGAACGGTCCGTTTTTGTGTAAGTGCTGTTCAGGGTGGCGTTTACATCTCAAAGGTCAACGAGTTTCTGATTCCTTGCGAACGGTAGTAGCCTTCTTTTTCAGTTTTTATGGCATTGCGTTTTTGTCACCTTTCCGGCAGGACGTAATGCCTCTTTCATTTCAGTTTGATGCCATTCGGTAATAAAATTATTGCCAATTTGATTGATATCAAACTCAAAATCAGGCAATCCTGTCTCGGGTTCTTCTTCTCGGTAGGGAATGCCACGTACAACCTTCTGCACCTCAACCATAGCTACTCCCTGTGACAACATGCCTAGGGCTTTAGCTGCAGCGTAGCTTAAATCTATAATACGACCTCGTCCGAAAGGGCCACGATCGGTAACTCTTACGTTTACCGTCAGTCCGTTCCGCAGGTTTGTTACCTTTAAAATAGTGCCGAAAGGGTAGGTACGATGGGCACAAGTCAGGCTGTCATGGTGTAGTCTTTCACCGCTTGCAGTGCGTGCTCCCGTGGCTTTCTTTGAATAAAAAGAAGCTTTACCCCTGCGGGTTTGTGACCCTGCAGGGATAAAGCCTACAATAAATATGATAATAATTAAGATGTATTTCAATGTAACGTTTTTATGTTATACAATGCCTTGCGCCATCATAGCGTTGGCTACTTTCATAAATCCTGCAACGTTGGCTCCCTTTACATAGTCGATATATCCATCTTTCTGGGTGCCATACTTCGTGCATTGTCCGTGTATCGAGTGCATAATATAGTGCAATTTTTCGTCAACTTCGTCCGAACTCCAGTGCAGACGCATCGAGTTCTGTGTCATTTCCAGTCCTGATGTAGCAACACCTCCCGCATTAACAGCTTTTCCCGGTGCGAAGAGCTGACGGGCATTTACAAATTTTTCAACTGCTTCAGCTGTGCATCCCATATTGCTTACCTCAGCTATGCACAGTGGCTTGTGCGACAGAATAAGTTCGGCATCGTCACCGTTCAGCTCGTTCTGTGTAGCACAGGTCAGGTAAATATCGGCTTTTTGTTCCCAGGGCTTCCTGCCAGGAATAAACTTCGAGCCTTTAAACTCGTCTGCATAAGGTGCACAAATGTCCTCTCCGCTGGCGCGAAGTTCAAGCATATATTCGTTTTTCTCCCCGCTGATACCCTTCAGGATCGTAGATGTACCCATCGGGGCCGCTTATCGTTATCACCTTGGCACCAAGCTGTGTAGCTTTCTTTACGGCACCCCATGCTACGTTCCCAAAACCTGATACAACAACGGTCTTGCCTTTAATATCTATGTCTCGCGTCTGCAACATTTGGTTAACGAAGTACAATGCACCAAATCCCGTTGCTTCAGGACGAAGTATCGAACCGCCATATTCCATACCCTTACCCGTTAGTACTCCCTGAAACTGTTGGGTAAGCTTTTTGTATTGGCCGAAGAGAAAACCTATTTCGCGCCCTCCTACGCCAATATCTCCTGCGGGAACATCCTCATCTGGGCCTATGTAATGGTACAGCTCCTGCATGAACGACTGGCAGAAACGCATCACTTCGGCATCGGAACGGCCGCGAATTGAAAAGTCTGATCCTCCCTTTGCACCGCCCATTGGTAGTGTGGTAAGAGCATTTTTGAATGTCTGTTCAAAGCCCAGGAACTTCATAATACTAAGATTTACTGATGGATGGAACCTTAAACCTCCTTTGTATGGGCCAATGGCACTGTTGAATTGAACGCGGTATCCGGTGTTGACATGTACGTCACCATCGTCGTCTGTCCACGGAACACGGAACATAATTACGCGTTCTGGCTCAGTAAGCCGTTCAATAATCTTTGCCTTTTCAAATTCAGGATGCTGGTTATACACATCTTGAATAGAAATCAATACTTCCTTAACAGCCTGCAAAAATTCAGGTTCGTTTGCGTGTTTCCACATTAAACCGTTTAAAACTTTGTTCCACTTCCATAGCAGTAATTGTTTATAAGTCAAAAGATTTTTCGGGGCATGTATTCATGTCTGCCCTGTTTCATATTGTTAATATATACTCGCAAATATAGGCTTTTTTATTCTATATGTACCAAATTAAACGAGGTTATTTTTGGACTTTTTGTGTCATTTTGTATTGTAATGAAGTTGTAAATGGCAGTTTGAAATTGCTTGTTGAAGTGTCTTTTTGTAAATAACAGAGTTGTTTTCTTTCGTATAAAGAAGAGAAACCATATACAAATATGGTTAGGTTTATTGCTGAATGCTTATTGCAGAAAGTCTGAAAAGTGCGAATAGATACATCTGAACCACTGAACAAGGCAAATTTGAAGAAATAGCCTTTTTCAGGCTATTTCTTCAAAGGCAAAAAGGCAACAGTGTGCCGTCCTCATCAATAAATGTTATCTTCTCCCCTTATATTTTCCACGTCTCTTTACTGTGCTTTAATACGTTCCATATTCATTTGATGAACAATCTTCGCCCGTTTGTTATCGGCCAACTAGCCACAAGCCCTCACGCTTTCACCATTCCTTACGTCTCGTCAATCACTATAATTTCAATGTAGTTATAGATTTTTTTAGATGGGTTATTTCCACGTTGTAACGAAATTATCTGTCATTTAACGATTATGTTTTTGTAATAAACTGGTATAATGTTCCATACAATTATAGATAAAGCCCTACCTTTGTGGCAGCTATTTGTTTTAAGAATTGTCAGGGATATTATAAAGATGTGATATGAAACACCTTCTTAGGCGAACCTTTTTAGTGGCTGTTGGCATAGCTGTTGCGTGGGGATTGCTGCGCTATGTGTGGATAGAATTTAATTTTTTTACCGCAGGTTCAGAATACAGTTATCGACTTTGGTATTCCCATGACACTCGGTATTCTGGCTACTTTTTTGATTCGCCATGACATCAGTTCACTTAAAGATAAGTACGAAAGACTTTGCATGGCTTGTATCTATGCTCATGTTTTTCATGATTTTTATCAATATTAATCGTTTTGTTCAGCATCGTACGGCTCGTATTATATCGCTTGCTGAACTTACGTCAGCAAACATCAGTCAAACCGATCATGCCGATTATGTGGAGGTAAAATCCTTAAACGTAGATACTACATTTATTGGGAGGAATTTCGATTACAGTGTTATTTCCAATCCGCGTGCTGGCTCAACAATCACCTTTTACCTTTACCAGCTTTGTTTTTTGCGTGGCACAGGTAGTGGATTTGTGGGCTATTGCAGTTCAGAAAGCAACACTTATTCCTTATCTTTTGAACGTACAATAGGTGAACATCAGGCGCAATTCATATCCCTTTATCATGATCGTATCAAGCAAATAGCACCCTCTTCCACGTTCCTGAAAGTTGTCAAGCCGTCTGACCATTTAGAGAATTATCTATCAATTGTTGACGAAAACTTTTCTTATTATAATGGTAGACCAATCACACGCAGTCGTATTTTCGAGATTTCCTCGCGCAATGAAATTAGCGATGGTGGCCAAAACCTCCTGATTATGCTCGCTGCTCTTGCTGTGGGACTTACTATTCTTGCCATCGTTGCTGCCGTTGGAGGAGTCAGCGAATGGGAGTATGAAGATTCTGTAAAGGAGTCGAGTCGTTATGTTCAGGTGGCAAAGGACTTCCTTTCTTTTCCGGAAAACTGGTTTATTGTGCTGCCGCCTCTTGTCATGGTGGTCATATTTGTGGCGATGTTGTTTTGTGGTTATAGCCCCAAGTCGTCTAATAGTACACTTCTTTACAATTGGGGCGAAGCTACTGCACCTTCAGTTTTTTGGCGATAAAGAATGGTGGAGATTGTTCATGAGTGTCTTTCTGCATAGCGGTATCTTTTCATATTATAGGCAATCTGGTTACCTATTGTCTGATGGTTTTCTTTATGCTGCTGTTTCTTCGTGCTCGTAATATCTTCTTCGTTTTTTCTGTTAAGTGGCGCCTTTTTCTGTTTGGGTTGGGCTTCATTTCTCGGGAGGTGGTGTTGTTGGTGCGTCAGGAGGTGTATTCGGTTTAATGGGTGCCACCATTGCTTTTATGCCTGTTACCCTAAGCATCGCCGCAAGCCAGCACACAAAGTTATCCTCGTGATTACATCGGTTTTAATGTTTATAAACTTGTTTCTTAGTCTTGCCGGAGGCATCAGTTTCAGTGGTCATATCAGCGGCTTGCTGGCTGGAGCCGTTGTGGGATGGCTGTTATTCCTTTACGAACATCGCGAAAAATGTATTAACGGCTTTAACCATTGGCTGTTAAGCCCATAAAAAGCCACGTTAAGTTTGTACCGTTGTTATATTTCCTATATATTTGCAAACAGAAATATTGAAACGGTAAAAGCAGGGTATGGACAGCAAGATACCCGGTGAGTGGAACAAGTTTATCTTGAAGGATGTCACCTTTGTTAACCTCATGACAAGGCGCATCTTCAACGTTCTTATTGTAGCCAACCCCTACGATGCCTTTATGCTTGAGGACGACGGCAGGGTTGAAGAGAAAATCTATAACGAGTATATGGGGCTTGGTTTTACGCTATCCGCCCACCTTCACACAGGTTTCGACAATTGCCGAAGCTGAAAAAATCCTTGCTACTACCAAGGTCGATTTGGTCATCTGTATGCCGGGTAATGCCGACAATGACGCCTTTACCGTGGCACGTGCCATTAAGGGAGAATTTCCCGATATTCCATGCGTTGTGCTCACTCCTTTCTCACACGGTATCACACGGCGTATAGAAAACGAAGACCTTAGCATGTTCGACTATGTCTTTTGTTGGCTTGGGAACACCAATCTTATTATGTCTATCATTAAGTTAATGGAAGATAAGATGAATCTCGAGCACGATGTCGCAGCAGCTGGTGTACAGATGATACTGCTCGTTGAAGATTCAATCCGCTTTTACAGCAGCATTCTTCCCAACCTTTATAATTATATTCTCCAGCAAAGTTTGAACTTTGCTACCGAGGCTTTGAACCGCCATGCAGCCACAGTACGTATGCGGGGCCGGCCCAAGGTGGTGTTGGCTCGCACCTATGATGAGGCTATGGAAGCATGGGAAAAATATAAGGACAACTGCCTTGGCGTGATAAGTGACGTTCGTTTCCCGCTGCATCCTTCACATTTGTCACAGGTTGTCGGTGCGGGTGCATCGGGCGTACCCAAGGATCCTGAAGCAGGGTTCAAACTGTTACAGGCTATTCGCCGCGACGACGAGTTTGTTCCGCTTATCATGGAAAGCGCCGAGGCTGCCAATCGTGAGCGTGCACAGCGGCAGAATTACCATTTTGTCGATAAAAATTCAAAAATGCTCAGCGTAGAGTTACGCCATTTAATGGAGGAGCATATGGGCTTCGGCGACTTTATTTTCCGCGATCCGCAGTCGCATCAGGAGATTCTTCGAGTGCGTACGCTGAAGGAATTGCAGGATAATATTTTTAAAATTCCGCGCGATTCCATGCTTTATCATATCTCGCGTAACCACATGAGCCGCTGGCTTTGCGCCCGTGCCATCTTCCCTGTAAGCAATTTTCTCAAGCATGTTACGTGGCACAGGCTGCAGGATGTCGATGCTCATCGTCAAATTATTTTTGACGCAATTGTACAGTATCGCCGAATGAAGAACATTGGTGTAGTGGCTGTTTTCGACCGCGGTAAGTTTGACAAGTATGCCCATTTCGCCCGTATCGGCGACGGTTCGTTGGGTGGAAAGGGGCGTGGTCTTGCCTTTCTCGACCATGTTATCAAAATACATCCCGAGCTTAACCAGCTTACGGGCATGACGGTTCAGATACCCTAAAACACTTGTTCTCTGTACCGACGTCTTCGATCGCTTTATGGAACACAATAACCTTTACGAAGTAGCGCTCAGCGATGCACCCGATGAGGTTATCCTTCAACACTTTCTTAAAGCCCAGCTTCCTGACAGTTATATTGAAGATTTCTTCACTTTCTTTGAGGCTACACATAGTCCTATCGCTGTCCGTTCAAGCTCTTTGCTCGAAGATAGCCATTATCAGCCCTTTGCAGGCATATATACAACCTACATGATTCCGCAGCTGGACGACAAGCAGGAAATGCTGAAGATGCTGGCTGCAGCCATCAAAAGCGTATACGCTTCGGTGTATTATCACGATTCGAAGGCCTATATGACGGCAACGTCCAATGTAATCGACCAGGAGAAAATGGCCGTTATCCTGCAGGAGGTTGTCGGGAATAACTATGACGGACGCTTTTATCCGAATATATCGGGCGTACTGCGCTCACTTAATTTTTACCCTGTCGGCAAGGAAAAAGCCGAAGAAGGCATTGCTTCGCTGGCCCTGGGGTTGGGTAAATATATCGTAGAGGGCGGGCAAACCTACGCGTATCGCCTTACCATCCCGACCGGTGTTGCAAACATCTGAGCTTAAAAACGGCCCTCCGTGATACGCAAACCAGCTTCTATGCCCTCGATATGAACCATGTTGGAACCGATTTTTCAGGTCGACGATGGCTTTAATATCCTGCACCTTAAGGTAAGAGATGCGGTGAAAGACGGCTCTCTGAACTTCATTGCTTCGACCTATAATGCCGACGATGAGGTTATACGCGACGGCCTTTATGAAGGCGGACGCAAGCTCATTACGTTCAATGCTTTGCTTCGTCAGGGCGTTATTCCGTTGCCCCGAGTGCTGCAAATGTCAATGAAATACGGCTCAGAGGCTATGCGCAGGCCCGTAGAGATTGAGTTTGCATGCAATATCAATGCTGACCGTATGGCCGATTTCTATCTGCTCCAAATTCGTCCTATTGTCGATTCCAAGCAGGAACTGGCTGACGATATTTCGTCAGTTCCCGACGACAGCTGCCTTATCCGCAGCCATAACAGTCTGGGTCATGGCACGTCCGAAGAAATAACCGACGTGGTTTACGTCAAGTATGACGATGCTTTCAATGCTGCCGACAAGATATTGGTGGCGCAGGATATAGCAGTATCAACCGTAAGTTTGTAGAAGAAGGTCGCAACTACGTGCTCATTGGCCCGGGACGATGGGGTTCCAGCGACCTATGGCTTGGAGTTCCAGTAAAGTGGCCCGATATTTCTGCGGCGCGATTGATTGTTGAAGTAGCACTGAAAGAACTACCGTGTAGACCCCAGTCAGGGTACTCATTTCTTTCAAAACATGACCTCTTTCGGCGTAGGCTACTTCACAATTGACACGAATCGCCCCGGCCCGGGAGGCATTTTGCACAAGGAAAAGCTCGATGCCATGCCTGCTGTTGAGGAAACTGCGCGGGTAAGGCATGTGCGCTTTGACCCGTCCCTTGCGCATTATGATGGACGGCATGAAGCAGGAAGGCATCGTAATGACAACTGAATGATATTAAAGAATAATCGTAATGATATGAGATTAAATTTGTTAGGTATACCGTTGAGACTCGTTCTTCTCTCGGCTCTCTTTGCTTTTTTTGCGCATGCTCAAGTCAGAAAACACTGACTGCCAGTGCTCCAGTGTCAGCTGAAAATACAGCTGAAAACACATCCGAATGGCTGTCAACCAACCGTGTGCTTATTGTTTTCTACGAGGGAGGATTAGGCCGAAGACACCTGATGAAGCAGGTAAAAAAGTTAAATTGCAGCATTATTTACGACTATCACAACTTTAATGCCGTAGCCTTTAAAAGTGCCCGAGGAGGCCAGTATCGACGAAGTTATTGCGGGTTACGCCAAACAAAGGGTGTGTTACAGGTTAATCGTGACCACGTGTATAAACTCGATGCCCGATAATTTTTGAAATAACAATGACAACTCTGCAAAATAAAATGGGCTTTTATCAGTCGAAAGCCGATGCAGTTGGTGTGTATATAAGCGTGCTGAAAGCCCGCAGTCGTAAATATATGGCAGGCAATATAGCCTCGTTTATGGCTGCTATCGCATGCCTTTGTACTGCTTACCGTTACCGCTGCCGTGTGGTGGCAAGTGATCGAAAACCGTGCTTGCCATCTTGTTTTTACTGTATCTTTTTGTTCGTATGCGCGATGTGCGCAACGATGAGGCCATACGTCACGAGGAAGACCGCCGTCAGGTATATCTCAACGAGCTGATGGCAACAACTGGTCGCTATGCGCAGTTTGATGATGGAAAGCGTTATGCCGACCCCCATCATGCCTATACGTTCGACCTCGACATTTTTGGTCCCGACAGTTTGTATCAGCGCCTATGCCGAACAGCAACCACAGGCGGTAGCGATGCCATTGCCATGCGCCTCTCAAGCCTCGACGGACGTCCCCCATTACGCACATACGATGAGGCTTATCGCAGGCATATTGAAGAGCTGGCCCGTGATGAGGCTTTCCGAACCGAGTTTATTTCGTATGGCGTACGCGAAAAAATAGATACCCGTGCCATCAGCAATGGTTTGAAACAACTGTTGTCGTCGCCTCTGCCGCGTGCCGTTGCCCATCCTGCCGTGCTGGCTTTTGGTATGGCTCAATCTGACATGCATTTTATGCAGTTATAATCATGGCCGTGATGGGAAAAGTTAGTCGCACAGCTACCGTTTTTGTGGGGAATACTGCAGTTTCTCGCTTGTCTTTTGCATGCCTTAACCGTACTATGGTAACGCTCTCTGCGAAGGTTACGAGCCTGCATCATCAGCTATCGCGTTTGTCAAACTTGGCAAAACTCATAGCCCCTGCCGAAGCAGGGGTCTTCGATGAGCTTAAAAGTTTTCTCGATGGATTGGATAAACGCGGTAACATTATGGGGCTTCTTATTGTTAACAGCTTAGGACTTTACGACTTTTCCTGTTGCGACGCTTTGCCCGATGGCGCTCTACGATGAATCTCGACAGCTGGACAGCGCGCATTATACGTACCGATGAAGACGTAACCGTGGCTACGTTGCTGTATAACAATCCGCATACATGCTGGCCTGTGTGGGTTAAAGGTTCGCAAATTACGTTTGAAGCCCGTGATATTTACCATCCCTTCCTTGGCGAAAAAGCCGTCCGTAACAATTTCTCCATTGCCAATCGTAACTTCTATATCGTCACAGGTGCCAACATGGCAGGCAAGAGTACGTTCCTGCGTGCGGTGGGCGTCAACTATATTTTGGCCGCAGCAGGCATGCCTGTTTTTGCTGAAGAACTGAAAATTTCAGCGTTCCGCCTGTTCAGCAGTATGCGAACCTCCGACGATTTAGCCCATGGTATCAGCTACTTTAATGCCGAATTGCTGCGCCTTCAGCAGCTGATTAACTATTGTAAGCCTGCTGCAAGCGATGGCTCTGCACAACAAGGTACGCTGCTTATCCTCGATGAGATACTGAAAGGCACCAATTCTTTAGACAAGCTTAACGGCTCGCGCATGTTCCTGAAAGCCATAACGGGCTATCCGGTCAGCGGTATTATTGCCACGCACGACCTTGAACTGTCGAAGATGGCCGGCGAGGATGACCGCTTCCACAACTGTTGTTTCGAAATTGAACTGGGACGAAGGTAACCTATTCGTATAAAATAACAGATGGTGTAGCAGCCAATCAAAATGCTACATACCTGTTAAGGAGCATCCTTAACGACGTATAGTTTCAGCCTTTTGAGCGTAAGGGTGGTACAACGGCTTTGTTTTTCTCGTTGTTCGGCGGCCGTCAGCAGCGCGTGCGACGGCCGTCATACGCATTGTTCGACGATCGCCGCACGCGCTGCTGACGGCCGCCGAACGATGAACGTTACTGCTGAAAGCACGAAACCCTGTTGCCGAAAGGTGTTGTCATTAGCACGGTAACATATGGCTGTTAGGGCGAAATAACCCACAAAAACAATATTTTTGATATTCTGGCGTTTATATAACGAATAAGCAAGAGTGATAACCAATTTTTATCATGATGAAAAAATATTTAGCAGAGATGGTCGGCACAATGGTGCTGGTCCTGATAGGTTGTGGAGCTGCTGTGTCGTTAGGCTGTAACCCTGTTGCCGATCAGGCATCGGTTGTAGGCACGGCTCTGGCCTTCGGTTTGTCGGTAGTAGCAATGGCTTACACCATTGGCGGCATATCGGGCTGCCATATTAACCCCGCCATTACGCTGGGCGTTTTTCTCAGTGGCCGCATGAACGCAAGAGATTGTGGTATGTATATGTTGTTCCAGATTATTGGCGGCATCATGGGTGCAGCCGTGTTGTATGCCGTCACTACGTCGGCAGGACTTATTGGAACAGGCGCCAACGACCTGCAAGTAGTAAACGGAGCCTGTGTAACCATTGCACCTTTAGGAGGCTTTTTGGCCGAAACGTTCTTTACCTGTGTATTTGTTCTGGTTGTGTTAGGTGCAACATCAAAGACAAACGGTGCAACCAATAACTTTGCCGGACTGGCTATCGGCCTGTCGTTGGTGATGGTTCATTTGGCTTGTATTCGTTATACGGGTACGTCGGTTAACCCGGCACGCTCAATAGGTCCTGCCCTTTTCCAGGGTGGAACAGCCTTGTCTCATCTGTGGATATTTATAGCAGGACCACTCGCCGGCGGCGCTCTTGCTGCTGGAATATGGAAATTGATAGAACCCTCTAAAAAATAAACATACCGTGATATGAACATATCCCTCCCCATATCAGGGAAGGGATATTCTTTTACATTACCATGAAGCAATCGTCAATTACTAACCGCCAGTATCTCTTTCCTTTTATTCTTGTTACCTCCCTCTTCTTTCTCTGGGGGTTTGCACGTGCTATTCTCGACGTGCTGAACAAGCATTTTCAGAATGCTCTCGACATCAGTATCACGCAATCGTCACTTATTCAGGTCACCACATACCTGGGATATTTCCTCATGGCCATCCCCGCCGGTTGGTTTATCAACCGCAGAGGCTACCGCCAGGGGGTTGTTTTCGGGCTTTCTCTCTTCGGTGTAGGTGCACTTTTATTTATTCCTGGTGCCGAGGCTGAAACGTTTTATGCCTATCTTGCTGCACTTTTTATCATTGGTTGCGGACTGGTTTTCCTTGAAACGGCAGCCAATCCGTATGTTACTGAGCTTGGTAACCCTGTTACGGCAACCAGCCGTTTAAACATGTCACAATCGTTTAACGGGTTGGGTTCGCTCGCTGCCACCTTCCTTGTAGGCCAGTTTTTGTTCAACGGTACGGCGGTAGGAGGCGACATTGTTATACCTTATACTATCCTCGGTATTGTGGTATTGGCGATAGCTGTTGTGTTTTCGAGGGTGAACTTACCCGAAATAAGGCACGAGGAAACGGCAGAAGACAAGGAAAAGAGCAGTCGTATTACAAAACTTTTCCGCCATCATCCCCAGTTCGTATTTGGCTTGTTCGCACTGCTGGCCTACGAAATAGCCGAAATATCCATCAACAGTTATTTTATTAATTTTGTGACGGGCAAAGGGCTGGATGAGCGATAACACGGCGTCAATAGTGCTTACCGTGGCACTGGCTTTCTTTATGTTCGGACGCTTTGGCGGCAGCTGGATTATGCGTCGCGTAAAGGCCGAACACATGTTATTGGCGTGCTCGGCAGGAAGCGTAACCTGTATAGGCCTGGGGTTTTGCTCAATTTAGGACCCGTTTCGATGGTGGCCTTAATTCTGAATTATGCTTTTGAAGCCATCATGTTTCCTACTATTTTCTCACTCTCTTTGCGCGGATTGGGAAACCTTACCAAAAGTGCTTCATCGCTCTTGATGATGACACCGATAGGAGGTTGCGGCTTTTTGCTGATGGGAGTAATAGCCGATTCGACCCGGATGATGAGCTTGCTGTTTATTATTCCTTTCCTCGGCTACTTTATTATATTGATATTTGCCTCGGAGCTTTCGCGTTCGCGTCACAGCATTTCAGGCGGGCATTGATTTCTCTTATTTTATCATTTCGGGCATCACTGTGTACAAACGGTGGTGCTCAGTGTTGTTAAAAAGCTGTTATATCCTTTTATACATGTTTCATAAAGTTGTTTTCACTTGTTTTTTATGGCTTTTTCTTTTCGTGACGGTTCAGGCGCGACATCTCAGCGGTCGTGTTGTAGACGCCTCAACGGGAGAGGATTTAATAGGTGCCACGGTAGAGTTATTGTCGCCCGTTGACAGTTCTGTTATTCGCTCAACAGTAACTACGGAACGGCAGTATTATGGCGAAAGCATATTTTGTTATACCCTTGACGTTGAAAAAAATAATACCCGCTATCTGGTGCGCATATCGATGGTCGGGTATAAAACTTTGTACGTTCCTGTTGAGGTAAAAATGGCTGAACGCATGAACGAACAATGGGTTGACGATGCCCGTTTAAAAGAGTAGACACCCATGTTTTAGATGAGGTTGTAGTGAAGGCTACAAAGATAAAAATGGTGATGCGTGGCGATACGATGGTGTATAATGCCGACGCTTTCAACCTGAGTGAAGGCTCAATGCTCGACGCTTTGGTCAGGCAGCTGCCGGGTGTTACGCTCGATGGTGGTGTCATTAAGGTGAACGGACGTGCAGTCAGCACGCTTTTGGTTGATGGAAGAGACTTTTTTAACGGCGACGCAAAGAAAGCATTGGAAAACCTTCCTGCCTATACCGTAAACAAAGTGCGTGTATACGACAAGCAGGGAAAGGACAGCAGGCTGATGGAACGCGACATGGGCGATAAGGCTCTAGTGGTTGACGTGGCCTTGAAAAAGCAATATCACCGGGGCTTTATAGGTAATGTGGACGTGGCTGCAGGCAGTAAAAGACGGTATGGCGCACGACTGTTTGCGCATGCACTACGGCGAAAAGTCGCGACTTACACTGACGGGAAACATGAACAATGTGAGCGACGGGCAGACCCCTGGTGAGGATGGGGCGTTGAGTGAACTGCCTGATGCCGGCGGCGGAAGGCAGTCGACGCGACGCCTTGGCATCAGCTATTATTATAATGGTAAGGACGAAGACAGCTATTTTTCGTCAGATAATAATATAGGTTTTACCGATAACGATCAACAATCGCGCATCAACTCACAGACGTTTCTGACTGGAGGCGATTATTTCCACCTCAGTAACAGCAGTAACCGGTCGCGTATAACCGATATGTCGGCATCGCTTTCGGCAGGCTTTCATCCTCACAGGCAGATTATCGACTTGTCTACAAGTGTTTCGCATACATCGGGCAGGGGATGGGACAGCATGCTTTCGGGCCAGTTTAATAAGAAGCCCTGGAGCATCTCTATGCTCGACAGTTTGTATCTTCCCGGCGCAAGCACGCGCCTTTTGCATGCCACGGTAAACCGTCAGCGCGACGAAATGATGAGCCGTAGCAATAGTACAAATTACAGTTTTACGTTTGCCAATCGCATTGCTTTCGGCAAGGAGACGACACAAAATATGGCTTCGGTGACGGGAAGTGTAAGCTACGGACGGAGTAATGCCGACCGTTTCGGACGGAATCAGGTAGATTATTTGGGTGTCATGGCTACGCAGGACCATCGCGCCCAGTATGTATCGTCGCCGGCAAACAATTATACGCTTATGCTGAATATGGAATACAGCCGTTTGCTTAATCGTGATTCGGATGAGGTAAATACCATCTATATTCAGCCCTTTGTGCGCCTGAACCAGAGCTACAACGCTTCAGGAAACGACCTTTATCGTTTAGACCGTCTGGCCGATTATACAGAAACAGCCTATCCGCTGGGCGTATTGCCGTCTACACGCAACGCTTTACTGTATGTGATTGATGCAACAAACAGTTACCAGAACCGTAGTCATGTAACGTCTTCGTTTACGGGTTTGACGTTCAATTATACACATGGCGACGGTACCAGCAGGCCACAGTACTCGGCTCAACTGTATGCTCCCGTGCAGTTTAAGCGCGAATCGCTGAGCTACAACCGCATGAGGCACTACCACAGTAAGCGTAATTCGGTATTCTTTGAACCCACATTGACGTTTACTTACCAAAATACCGATTCGACAGGAACACGTTATGCCAGCATCAATTACGGCACAAGCCAGAGCCAGCCCGACCTTTCAACGATGCTTGCCATACATGATGACAGCAACCCTTTGGTGCTGACGATTGGGGAATCCCAATCTGAAGAAGTCGCGCGACCATCATATTGACCTCATGTTATCGTCGTTTTCAATGGCCCGTCAGCTGTCAGCTAACGCGGGTGCCAGCTATCATACCATGCACAATGCCATTGCAACATCGGTATTATATGACAAGAATACAGGACGGACAACGACACAACAGGTGAACGTAAACGGCAATTGGGGAGCGTCGCTCAACGGTGGAATGGCTATGCCTTTGGACAAAAGTCAGCACCTTTCGTTTCAGGAAGAATTGCGATGCGACTATAATAGAAGCGTTGACCTGATGACAGTGAGCGGTATGGCTGCCGTACAAAGCAAGGTAAACAACTGGAATGTGCTGAACACGCTGAAAGCTGACATGGCAGGCTGGCGACCGCATACGCCTGAATTGTACCTCAAACGTAGTCTCACCAGCGCGCCACGGGTAACCGCGACGATTTTTACAAACCGTTAGCGCATGGCGATATAATTTTGGCGTAAATGGCAACATAACACTTCCATGGAACTTCGAAGTCACAACCGATTTTACACAAATTACAACCGGCGCGGATACAATGATTCGCAAATGAACAGCAGTGAGTTGATATGGAACTTACGACTGACAAAGAAGCTCCTGAAAGACAATCTTACCCTCTCGCTCGACGGTTTTGACCCTGCTGGGACAGCTTAACAACACTACTCTTACGCTCGATGCGCAGGGACGTACTGAAACATGGACCAGCTCAATACCCCGTTACCTGATGTTGCATGTGGCATATAAGTTTCATAAATAGCCAATTGTAATGTAGATTTTGCAAAAACCAGATCCTATACATTTTTATATAGAAGAATTAAGTTTTTAAGACTTCTACAACAATAAAAAGCATACTTTACGACGTAAAGAGGGATAAAAAAATGCTAATTTTGCGATGGTTTTTAGATAAACTATATTGTAATTTTTAAATACATAATTAAAAATGGCAGTAAATTATAAGGAGTTAGGGTCTCGTTAATACTCGCGAGATGTTTAAGCGTGCCATCACTGGTGGTTATGCTATTCCAGCATTTAACTTCAACAACTTGGAGCAGCTTCAGGCTATTATTACAGCTTGTGCAGAGCTGCGCTCGCCTGTAATTCTTCAGGTTTCAAAGGGTGCTCGCAACTATGCTAACCCTACACTTCTGCGTTATATGGCAGAAGGTGCCGTAGCTTTCGCTAAAGAGCAGGGTTGTCATCATCCTGAAATTGCCCTCCATCTTGACCATGGAGATACCTTTGAGCTTGTAAAGGACTGTGTAGACATGGGCTTCTCTTCAGTAATGATTGATGGTTCGTCAAAGCCTTACGAAGAAAACATTGAACTTACACGCAAGTGTGTAGAGTATGCTCACAAGTACGACGTTACCGTTGAGGCTGAGCTGGGTGTGCTTGCAGGTGTTGAAGATGAAGTTGCTTCAGAAGAATCACACTATACCAAGCCTGAAGAAGTAATCGACTTCTCACAGCGTTCAGGTTGCGACAGTCTGGCAATCTCTATCGGTACTTCTCACGGTGCTTACAAATTTAAGCCCGAACAGTGTACTCGTGACCCGAAAACGGGTCGTCTTGTGCCTCCTCCATTGGCATTTGATGTGCTTGCAGAAATCGAGAAAAAACTGCCAGGATTCCCAATCGTGCTTCATGGCTCTTCTTCTGTACCTCAGAAGTATGTTGACATTATCAACAAGTTTGGTGGTAACCTGCCTGATGCTGTGGGTATTCCTGAGGAGCAGCTGCGCCAGGCTTCGAAGAGCGCTGTTTGCAAAATCAACATCGACTCTGACTCGCGTCTGGCTTACACCGCTGGTGTTCGCGAAACATTGTTCGAGCATCCTGACTATTTCGACCCACGTCAATATGGTAAGGTTGCACGCGCTTTCATGACAGACATGTACAAAGAGAAGATAACCGACGTGCTTGGCTCTGACCATAAGTTGGCTAATTGCGACTAATAGACAGTTGTGCCTGTTGTGATACCGTCAGGGTAGCACCTATAAACAGTACATACAAATGACATATAGAAAATCCCCGTCCGATACCATCGGACGGGATTCTGCTTTATATGCAGTTCAGCACTTACGTGCTCTAAAAATTGCTCCATAGTACCGTTCTTTGCGGCAGGCAGGGCTGTCGGCCATGCGCAGATGGTGCTCGCTTTCAGGAATATGAATGGTATCGTTGAAAGCCGAGAATATAGTTTATAGCAATGCGGTAGATGCACTCGGTAGGGGCTAAAACCGTAAACCTGATGCCTGAAAAATATGTCGGATACGTGCTTCTTTGTCGGGAAAGCCTTTACATAAACCATCACTATTATAAAGGCGTTTTACAATTTCTGTAATATATTGTCCCGACTTCATATAAAAGGTCGGCAAAGGTCTTTTGCGGGTTATCAAAGCATCCCGGGATTTTCTTTTTCCAACAGGTCGGCTCATTTTCCTTACAACCCATTTGGGGAGTAAACACGTGTTAGTCTTCTGTGGAGGAATATAATCAGAAATGTCTTCTCGGCCGAAGCCTCAAAATAGTTGGCCGACGCTTGCGCAACGACATAAAACCCGCGCACGGCATCGTTGAATACTACCTCGTCAAAGAAGTGGCACGGGCTGTATCTCTTTCTCCCTGTTTCGTCATTAATAAAGTTCTCCACCACTCTCTTAACAGGTGGAACTGCTGCTTTGTAGCTTTTGTAACCTCAACGAAAACCTCGTCGGGTACGTTCATATCGAAGTTCTGTAACGTTGTATTCTCATCACCGTAGCCCATTAAGAACGAAGGAATAGTGCGGAGAAACCTGAAGATGGTCGCGAATGGCGTCGTTTGTCTGCTCTTTTCTTGTTGTCAATACGTTGTTGTTCGTAGGCATCGGCAATACCTCCAGCCCCCTTTGTTAAGCAGGTCTTTTGTCTTTTCCTGAATAGTTTTTGTAAGCGTATCATCAATAGCTTTCTTTTCTTCTTCAGCCTTTTGTATAAGTTCCTGTTGTTGTTGTGAGGTCTTGCCTTTGCAGTTGTTCTGCAGTTAATATCAATATCGTTCTTGTCCTTAGTTACCTGGCGACACGATTCGCCCAACTGTTCGATAACCATGCCCTTAATTTTGTGTATGGCTGCTGCAGCCTTGTTTACGCTTGGTGAGTCTGTCCACCTGGCTCTTGTCTGCCATTTGCTCTGACTGAGAAAGGAGCACGGCTGTAAGCTGACCGCTTTATTTTGGTCGATGATTTGTTCTTCTGTCGTCTTCCTGACGTTCATTCTTCTTACTGTATTGTTGAATACTTTCAGCGACATACTGATCTAAAGCCTCTTTGGATTCACCATAAATTTTATCGCCAAACAATGTGTTTTTCAGTTGGGAAACCTGTTCAGGATCAGGCTGTACGTAGCCCTCATCGTCAATTTCATGCGAAATGCTGTCTACCTCATCAGCATTAACTTCACTGTTTCTCGGTGCAGAAACAGGAGATAACTGATTGATAATTTTAATAATGCCAGGAGAACAGCTGTAAATACCCGCAATATTGGCAAAGAGGAAATTGCTCATAAAGCCGCTGCGCACAACTTCATTTGACCGGTTCTCTCTTGGAATACGCATCACTTGTTCAGCATCGAGCTGTATCATTTCTCCGTTTTCATCTTCACCTATTACAGGGAAAAAGTTAAGAAGCTCACGAATATGCTTTTTCCTTATATCGCCTATCGCCATTGCCTGAAGCCGTATTGGAGCCCATTGGCCATTTCTTCGTAGTTGGTAAGCTTCTTATCGGGTCGAAGTCTGAAAATGTAGGCATTTTTCTTGCATGATGATATTCATTGTTGGTATCTATATACAGGTATGGTGTTTGTGCGCGCGAAGGCAGCCTGCATGTATAAAGCTCGGACTTTCATATTGCTTAATATCATTACTGCCGTCCATTCGGGTATAGTAACGCCGGTGGTAAGCTGGCCCTACCGAAAGCGTAATGGTTCCATCAGGATGCTCATTTATGGCTTTTACGTACGCGGTTATATGAGTTGTCGTCTTCAATAATTTCATCATCATCAGTCTTGCCATCACCCGCTGCAACAACAATTTTCGAAGTTGCTAAACTCAGGATGCCGCTTAGTATCCCTGAGTTTTCGGGCAAGCGCTCTGGCAGAATCTACCCGGTTGAGCAGCCAGAAGGTATACCATTCCTCATCTTTTAAACAGCTTAATTCCGTATTGTTTGTCAGTATATAATTACATAACAATCGTAAAAGCCTTCTTTCAAAAGGTTTGCCAATAGGAGCAAACAAAAAGAGCTACTAACAGTAACTCCTTTTTCGTTTAATTGTGACCAGATAGGGCTTGAACCTATGACCTCCAGATTATGAGTCTGTTGCTCTAACCAACTGAGCTACAAGTCCAGGCTTATACGAAGTGAATATAAACACACAACGTAATAAGTTAACGTGTGCAAAGATACGACATTTCATATAAAGTGCCAAATTTTTGCAAAAATGCAGGAATTAAGTGGCAACTATCTGAGTTAAACGGAGCTGTTATGCCTGTTTACAACCGACTTTTTTTAGATGTAAGCTGGTATCAAAAGAGTGCCGGGTAGTTGATGGTATGATATTTATTTTTCAATATCATGGAGTTTCAAATGTGCGAATCCCAGTTTGTTTTATTTGGGTACTTGTGGTGTTATCTGTCGGATTTCCTTTATACTACCTGTCATGGGATCGAGCAGGAGAGCAGTTGACTGTTTCTTTCCGAATAAATCACCACTGAGTGATTCTACGGTACCGAACGTGCAGCATTCATTTCAAAAGTAGCAACAATGTCCGTATTATGTTGCAAGGTCAGCTTTATACGGCTAGGGTTTGCTATGCGCAGGCCAATGTCAGCCTTATCCTCCTTTTGACCAGCTGGTACAGGGGCGGGAGCAGAAGCCGTGCAGGTTTGTAACAGTAATATAGTAAGGTTCTCCACCAAGGTCGTCATAATCAACTAATCCGCGTCGTGTTGAAAAACGAAAAAGAGAACGCTGTTACCTTCTTTCATAGGCATGTAGTTGACAGTTGTCCATGTGGTATCTTTGGTTACCACGCCTTCAAATAACTGTTGTGGTGCGGTTTCCTGACGATTAAGGTTTGCCAGCATTAACTTTAGCTGAGTCCCATCTTTGGGCATAAAGTCGGCTTCGCCTTTACTCAGCTGATTACGACTGTCACGTATGTCGTATATTTCCTTCGCTGTCAGCTCTGCCATTTTAGTAGTGCTGGTAGCATTAAGTATATCTTCGGTCATGAAATCGGCAGGGGTTAGGTGTATCAGGGTTTTTGTGCCGGGACAAACTGTCGAATGGTAGCTTTTATGGGTGCTGCATCAGTATTAATTGCCGAAAGCTGACCATCAGGACTACATGTAACTCGTTGATACTATGCTTCTTATCAACTATTAATTTAAAATGGCGCGAAGTGTCAGGACGTGCTGTGACATCAATATCGATTCCAATTATCCGATAGGTTGTTGATGGTTCAAGCTCTACATTCTGCTTCAGGTATCTCATGGAATACAGGCAAAAACGTCCTGGCGTATATTGTGTTTTTTCAACTTTGATGGTAAACTGTACACCATTCATGGGTAAACAATAAGTGTTCCCTTCAATACTTTGGGCACGAACCGTTGTAATTGACAATAGGATGGCGAGCAGGAGGTCAGAATTTGTGATTTCATTATATTCTTAGTACGATGTTTCGTGTGGTTGAAATAATTGGTCTGCCTATTCGACAGCTGCGTTATAATTAATCTTCCGGGCGTTTAAAGGCCTGTGGTATAAACCTGATTATATCGCTTGCCATTAAACTTTCCTTTCCTATTTCTTTTACAGCGAGATCACCAGCCATCCCATGGAGGTACATTCCAAGCATACATGCTTCAGTCTGTTTATAACCACGGGCAAGCAATGCTGTAATCATTCCTGTAAGTACGTCACCACTTCCAGCCGTCGCCATGCCGCTATTGCCCGTTGGGTTAAACACGATGCGTCCGTTGAGCAGACACAAAGCCGAATAGTGGCCTTTCAACAGGATGTATCCTGACAGGTGTTCGGCTAAGTCGCGAGCTCGCATCAGTCTGTCGTAACTGCTATTACTAACCGAGCCTGCCAGCCTGTCAAACTCAGCAGGGGTGGGGTGTAAGTATATGCCTTTGGGCAACTGTTGCATCCATGCACGGTGATTGGCCAATATGTTAAGTGCATCGGCATCAACGACAATGGGGCAGGTTGTACGTTTTAGCTGACTAATCAGTGCTATTGCAGAGCTTTCATTTTTTCCTAATCCAGGGCCGATGCCAAGCGAATCAAAGTCATTGCAGTCGACACTTTCTGAGAAAAGCGTTTCATCATGGTCAATTTGTAATATCGCCTCAGGTATTGCTATCTGCATGATATTATAGTTTCGCCGTGGCGTATGAACAGTAACCTTTCCTGATCCTGTTCGTAAACATGCCTTTGTAGCTAAAACGGCAGCTCCCGCCATACCATAACTTCCTGCTATAATAAGCGCGTGCCCCATGTTACCTTTATGTACAAAGTCGTTACGGAAACGCAGAATAGGGCGAAGTTCTGTTTCTTCCAACAATATGATATGGAGCTTCTGTTTTATTGATGTACTCGTGACTTAGACGTATGTCGAGCACTTTTAGCTTGCCAATATACCCTTGCATGTCGGGCATAAGCATGGCAAGTTTTTTCTGTTGTAGAGTGAGTGTAAGATCGGCTTGTATAATATTTGTCCGGATATTGTAAGTATTATCTTCGCACATCAGTCCTGATGGAATATCAATACTTACAACTTTAGCCGGGCTTTGATTAATACTTAATTAACGATGCAAATCCCACCCATAAGCAGCTTATCCAATCCTGTCCCCAAAAAGCCCGTCAACCACAAGAGTTCCGTGTTTTAGCTCAGGCGGATCAAAGTCAAGAACGATCTCCGTAAAAGTTTACTTGTTTGGTATCTGTAAGCCGTTTCTTATTGATTTCACAGTTGGGCGACAGTTTGTATGTATATTAAAGAGATATGTATTAACGCTGAATCCTTCGGCAGCCAGCAGTCGGGCTACGGCCAGAGCGTCGCCACCATTATTGCCCGGTCCGGCAAACACAACGACGGTGTATGTTCTGTCCATTCGTTCATGATGGCGGTTGTTATGGCTTTGGCCGCCCTTTCCATAAGATCAATAGATTTTATGGGTTCATGTTCGATGGTATATTTTGTCCAGCTCTTGAATTTGAGCAGATGTAAATAGCTTCATAACAGTGCAAAAGATAGTAAAAGAAATTGGAGAAAACCGATGTAGAAATTGTTTTTTATGCAGGATATATATATTTATAATCGCCGTATCATTTAGTTTCGATCCTTTTTATTACTTTTGCATCATACTTACAAATAGAGGTTTATGAGTATTGTAAAGTAAAGGATAAAAACGTTTAAAAACGTTTATTCCAGTAAAAGAGATTCTGCAACGTGTAAAAGGAAGTTGCCGACAAAATTAATAAGGATATGGCCGGTAAGAACCCCTTGTTCCCTTGCAGTGTTGAACGGTTCCTTCGTGTTTGCTTCCGATTTAATGCGTTATATCACAATTCCCTGTGAAATATCGTTTGTGAAACTGGCCTCCTATCAGGGTACGGTGTCGACGGGAAAGATAAAGGAAGTTATCGGAATAAATGAGGAATTGGAAGGTCGTACAGTTATCATTCTGGAAGATATTGTTGATACAGGGTTTTACAATGAAGCGAATGTTGGAGACTTTAGGGACGCGAGGACCAGAATCGTTGCATATATGTACGCTTCTTCTTAAACCTGGTAAGCTTCAGGTACCACTGAATATTGAATATGCTGCCATGGAAATTCCCAACGATTTTATTGTGGGATATGGACTTGATTATGATCAGCAAGGACGCAATTTACGAGATATTTACATTAGTTGAATAAATGAAGAATATAGTTATTTTTCGGTGCCCGGGCTCAGGTAAGGGTACACAGAGTGAAAAATGATTGAAAAAGTATGGTTTCGAACACATTTCACAGGTGATGTACTTCGTGACCAGATAAAGAAGGGAACCGAACTTGGTAAGACTGCCAAAAAATATATTGATAACGGACAGCTTATTCCCGATGAGCTGATGGTTGATATTTTGGCCAGCGTTTATGATAGTTTCGGTAAAAATCACAAGGGAGTTATCTTCGATGGCTTTTCCACGTACCATTCCCCAGGCTGAAGCTCTGAAGAAAATGTTGTCAGAACGTGGCCATAAAGTAGCTGCTATGGTTGAACTTGATGTGCCTGAAGCTGAACTGATGAAGCGTCTTGTAAAGCGCGGTCAGGAGAGTGGACGTTCAGATGATAATGAAGAGACAATTAGAAGCGCCTCACGGTATATCACAATCAGACAGCACCTCTTATCGATTGGTATAAGAAAGAAACCATTCACCATCATATTGACGGCCTTGGTGAACTGGAACGTATTTTTCGCTGATATCAGCGAAGTTATCGATAATCTTTAATTTTGCTAAACCATGGGCATTGAAAGCTGTGCCCATGGTTTATTGTTTTATGTTTATAACAACAGCTAATGGAGTCGAATTTTGTAGATTATGTCAGAATAGTATGTCGCTCGGGTAGGGTGGCAGAGGCCTCTATGCACCTAAAAACACATCAAATATCAGCCTAATGGAGGACCTGATGGTGGCGACGGTGGGCATGGAGGAAGTGTCATTTTGCGAGGAAACCATAACTTCTGGACATTGCTTCATCTGAGGTATCAGAAACACGTTTATGCCGAGCACGGAGGTAATGGCGGACGGGATAAATGCCATGGAACAGATGGTAAGGACTCGTATATCGACGTTCCTTGCGGTACCGTTGTATACGATGCTGATACTGGTAAGTATATTTGCGATGTAACCTATGACGGCCGTGAAGTAGTGTTGTTGAAAGGAGGACGTGGAGGCTTGGGGAATTTTCAGTTTCAGAACAGCTACTCGACAGGCTCCACGATTTGCTCAACCTGGCGAACCGGCACAAGAGTTAACGGTAATTCTAGAGCTTAAACTGCTGGCTGATGTGGGCTTGGTGGGCTTTCCCAATGCAGGTAAGTCAACATTGCTGTCGGCTTTATCGAGTGCAAAGCCTAAAAATAGCGAACTATCCTTTTACTACTCTTGAGCCATCGTTGGGTATTGTGAGTTATAGAGACAGCAAAGTCGTTTGTGATGGCTGACATTCCGGGTATTATAGAAGGAGCGAGTGAAGGGCGCGGACTGGGACTGAGATTCCTGCGACATATCGAACGTAACTCTCTTTTGTTGTTTATGGTACCTGCTGAAGCTGACAATATTAAGCACGACTATGAAGTTCTGCTCAACGAGTTGAAAGAGTTTAATCCCGAGATGCTTGACAAGCACAGGGTGCTGGCGGTAACCAAGAGCGACCTGATTGATGCCGAATTAGAAAATATGTTACGTGAAGAACTGCCTACCGACCTGCCAGTAGTTTTCATATCAGCTGTTACAGGATATGGCCTTGATGAGTTGAAAGACGTGTTATGGCGTGAGCTGAACAGCGAGAGTAATAAGCTTCAAAATATTACATCTGAAGATACACTTGTGCATCGTGACAAAAATGTGAGAAGGATAAAAGACGAGCTGCATGAAGAAGGAGTTGAGAAATTGCAAATAATTGATGACGACGCTATCAGTGAAGTTGACGATATAGACGACCTTGACGAGTTCGAAGTGTTTGATCCGGAGGAGAAAAATTGAATGGAGCCCAAACTTACATATTTTGATATAGCACCATCTGTAACAGTATTCTCAACAACACGTCACGGAGGGGTAAGTAAGGGGTTGTATGGGGAACTGAATATTAATCCGTACTGTGGTGATGATGATAACGCCATATGTCAAAACAGGTGTGCTTTAGCTCACACCTTAGGGATTGAAGAACGTCATCTTATCATACCTCATCAAATTCATGGTACATCTATAAAGATTGTAGATGATGATTTTCGGCATCTTCTTTCAAAAGAAACAATGTATTTCTATTGATGGCTTTTGATGCTGTGATGACCAACTGTAAAGGCATATCAACAGGTGTCAACAGCCGATTGTATACCCATTATCCTATATGATGAGATTCATCACGCTTCAGCAGCAGTTCATGCCGGATGGCGCGGAACGTTGCAACGTATTGTTGGAAAGGTTGTTGAGGCCATGAAAGAACATTATGGAACACACCTGAACTGCTGAAAGCATTGATAGGACCAGGTATTTCATTAAAGAATTTTGAGATTGGAAATGAGGTGTTCGATGCTTTTCAGCAGGCAGGTTTTGATATGGACAGGATTGCTGCCCGATATAAAAAATGGCATATTAACCTGCCTGAATGTAACCATTTACAGCTATTAGAAGCTGGTGTACAGGCTGATAACATTGTTGATTCGGCAATATGCACCATGATAACGCTGCTGACTATTTTTCGGCACGGCGTTTGGGAATTAGCTCGGGACGAATATATACAGGTATTGTCATGCGTTAAAACTGCGAATAATAACCTTTGGGCTGTGGTCTTGCGAAGGTTTGCTGCCCACCTTAGAATCTATATATGAATTGTAAAATTACAACATGTTTTCTTATTTCTGCTTTTATATTTTTGCCTTTGACGGTGAAAGCGCAGAAAGAAATCAATCTTATCTGCTGCCGAACAGCAGCAGGTCAGTATTGCTACTCCCGACCTTTTTGAGCGTAGTAATGTGTTTAATATCAACTTAAAAACTCTTTCATCAAAAGAGTATTCTTTTCCTCTGCCTGTGGGGAAAGCCACACTGAAGAATAATCTTTCGCTGGAGATTACTTCGCCAAGGGTGATATTGTATTGGCTATGTTCGACGGACTGTACGTCTTTCACGCAAAATACCCCAATATGGTAATGTTGTTGTGCTTCGTCATGATAACGGATTGAAACGGTTTATGCCTTTAACGAACAGAACCATGTTAAAGTGGGGCAGCGTGTACGTGCCGGACAGAAAATTGCTACGATTGAGGCCAAGATGGTCGTATATTTTGTTTGTTTTCTATTATGGTTAATGGAGGAGGCTTCAATCCGTTGTTAGTTGTCGATGCACGTAGTCACAAGTTGTATGAAACATACACTACAATGTCGTAAGGAAGGTAAATTTGTTGATGTGAGTATATTACAACCAGAGCGGAATACGGTGCAAGCCTCGATCCAGATGAAGTAAAGTCTGACTCCCTTCGAAGGTAGTACAACCTTTAAACTTGACTTGGAAAAAATTGAAAAAGAGCATTGGGCCTACCCATTACCGGGTAGTCATGTTATCAGTCCGTATGGTGGAAAGCGTGGTCATCCCGGTGTTGATATTAAAACATGTCCTAATGATAATATTGTAGCAGCCTTTGACGGCGTGGTTACACGCTCCGGACCTTACTTCGGATATGGTAATTGTATCGTCATTAAGCATGCCTATGGGTTTGAAACATTGTACAGTCATCAGAGCAAGAACCTGGTAAAGGTAGGTCAAAAGGTAAAAGCCGGACAAATAATAGGTTTGACAGGACGGACTGGAAGAGCCACAACCGAGCATTTACATTTCGAAACTTCGTTTAGAGGTCGCAGGTTTAATCCTTCCGTTATTTTTGATCATGTAAGTAAACGGCTCAGGGCGAAAGTGCTCGTATTGGGAAAGAACGGGAGCATCAACTAATATTATATATACAAAAATCAGGTACATGGGCACTCTTCGCGTGCTGTTTGTACCCTGATTTTTGTTTACAGTATATGTAATTTATTTTTTTCGTTGCGATTTACGGTTGGCGCGCTGTTCACGATATTTCGCTTTTTTTGTCGTGCAGAACCGCTACCATGTGCTCCGGTTATATACTTTTTCTTTTTTTGCTTTTTGTTTTAACTTTCTATCGCCATTATCTTTCGGAGCACCTGACGACCCTTTTAAAATTTATGCCGTTTACCAGTATATTTTTCGAAATCGTCCATAGGAGGGAGAATTAAAAGATTTTAAAAATTAAAAGAATGAAAGGGCAGGCAAGAAAAGCTTAGCTTTGCATTTTCGCCCTCAACCTCATTATATTATGCGGATGGTTTTGTATTTTAATCCCCACTGTTTATATTATAGAGCTTTCAAACCGTTTCCCGGCACCTTATTATATTATAGCAGGCCGTTTTTACTTTTTACCTTTTTTTATACTTTTCAATGGTGAAACAGGCGTACATGCGTAAACGCCATGGCGATACCATATTTGTCGCATGTCTCGATAACATTGTCATCGCGTATTGAACCACCCGCCTGAGCAATATATTCAACGCCACTTTTATGTGCGCGCTCAATATTATCACCAAATGGGAAGAAAGCATCCGAGCCTAAAGATACCCCACTGTTACGTGCAATCCATTCCTTTTGCTCACTTCGTGTAAAGGGTTCTGGCTTTTTAGTGAAAAAGTTTTCCCATGTACCGTCGCGCAGAACATCTTCATATTCTTCAGAAAGATAAACATTAATACAGTTATCTCTGTCGGCGCGACGTATACCTGGCTTAAATGGAAGTGATAGAACTTTGGGGCTTTGGCGCATCCACCACTCATCAGCCTTGCTGCCTGCCAGACGTGTGCAGTGTATTCTGCTTTGCTGACCGGCCCCAATTCCTATTGCACGGCCGTCTTTTTACGTAGCATACAGAGTTACTTTGTGTGTATTTAAGTGTGATTAGTGCTATCTTTAAAATCACGTAAGGCTTCGGGTGTGAATGTTTTGTTTTTCGTTGGAATATCTTCGAATAACGATTCGTCGGCAAGGTCAATATTATTGCGCCCTTGTTCGAAGGTGATGCCGAAAACCTGCTTTGTGCTCTATGGGGGCAGGAACGTAGTTGGGATCAATCTGAATAACACAATACGTGCCTTTACGCTTATCTTTCAGTATTTTCAGAGCTTCAGGCGTATATCCTGGTGCGATAACGCCGTCACTAACTTCACGTTTAATAAGTTTTGCTGTTGCTTCATCGCAAATATCGCTTAATGCACAGAAGTCGCCGTACGAGCACATGCGGTCAGCTCCACGTGCACGAGCATAGGCACACGCCAGCGGAGTAAGCTCAAAGTCGACATCATCAACAAAGTAAATCTTCTTCAATGTATCGTTAAGGGTAATCCTACCGCAGCCCCGGCCGGGCTTACATGCTTAAAACTTGCAGCAGCAGGAAGCCCTGTTGCCGCCTTTAGCTCTTTAACAAGTTGCCAGCTGTTCAGTGCATCAAGAAAATTAATGTAGCCTGCACGGCCGTTTATTACTTCAACGGGAAGCTCGCCTTCTTCAATGTAAATGCGAGCTGGTTTTTGATTAGGGTTGCATCCGTACTTTAATGCGTATTCTTTCATTGTGAGGTAATTTAGAAATGGTAGCACAAAGTTACGCAAAAAGAATAAGTAAATGGTAGACGACTCTGTTTTTTTGTGTTCTTTAGGATGCTCATTACAGATAAATGCGTACCTTTGTCATAGAGAAACAACAGGTAAAAAGTTTGTAATGAATCGGGATATGAAACTTCTGACAGCAGAAGTTGAAAACAAAATGGCTCATCCTCATCAGCTTGCAGGCTATGTGGGGCAGTGGTTCTCTGCTTTTTTCAGACATAGGACAGAATATGGAAAAATCTCGTTATCACGTGTGGGGCCTGATAACGAAAAAAAACGGTTTGTCTGTTGAGGCGAAGAACCGTATTGCTTTGCTTGCAGGTTTTCAGAGCTGGGACGATTTTATGGGTGCTTTCAAGGGTGATGCTGATGCTCAAATTAATTATGAAGATGAAAGTACCGGAGCCCATTATTAAAAAGAATATCAAAAAGAAATGAGATCCTCTTTACAGGCTGCCACCTTTGTAATGATGTGTTTTACCCGTTTTTAGCTTTTTAAAAAGCTCGGAAAATAGATTACGCCCAGAAAAGTAAATGCTTTTACATCGTAATGGTAAACCGTTTACGCCGTAAAGTAAGTCCTATTATGGCATAATTTGTTTAATAACAATGTAATTGTTTGTTATTCAGTATCTTGTGTTATTATGTAAAAGCACTCACCATTACGCCGTAATTGTTTTGTCTTTACATCGTAAAGCCATAACGTTTTCGCTGTAATCGCATCCCAATTACGATGTAATCGTCAGACGTTTACATCGTAATCATACGACCTTTACATCGTAATTTATTCGCGATAGTGCCGTAAAGGAAAGTCCCCTGTTTTTGATGGTTTAAGAGCATGTGTCATTCAAAGAAAAATACCATTATGATATAGCACAAAAAAGGCTCAATCCCCATATAAGGATTGAGCCTTTTTTATTTTTTTGTCGCAGGCAGATATTACTCTGCAGTAGCAATGACACGTTTTTCACGAATGCGGGCTGCCTTACCTGTAAGCTTTACGCAGATAGTAAAGCTTTTGCACGACGTACCCTACCACGCTTGTTCACTTCGATGCTATCGATAGCGGGCGATTCAATTGGGAAAATACGCTCCCACACCTGTTGTACCTGACATTTTGCGAACTGTGAAACGTTTCTTGTTACCGTGGCCATTAATTTTAATAACTACACCGCGATAAAGCTGTACACGCTCCTTGTTACCCTCGACGATTTTGTAAGCGACAGTGATAGTATCACCCGGTTTGAATGCGGGGAACTGCTTGCCGGTTGCAAATGCTTCTTCAGCAACTTTAATTAAATCCATTTGTTTAAATAATTAAAAATTGTTTGTCGTTCCAACATAACTTGGCTTGAAGACTCGTCCTTCAACCAGCGGTTAGGCCGAAAAAGCGTTGCAAAGTTAGCTAATTTCGGCGTAATGGGGAAAAGAGTATGTATATATTCTGTTTTTTTAACACTTCATTTTGCCTTTCTCTCATTTTAAATTAACTTTGTATATCGGAAATATATAAATATCATGATATGCAAAAGAAAACATCTGTTATTTTTGTAGCTTTGTCGTTGGCGGTTCTGGGTAGTTGCGGCAGCAATATCAGCTTACTGACGTACAGCGTACACGGGTACTCGTTGACAGCCGGTTTGATCGCCATCCTGACGCTGGTGCACAAGCTTTTATAAAGCCTTACCAGCACGAAGTTGATCTCGATGATGGAACCTGTTGTTGGAAGTGTTGACCATTTTTATGGCTGCACAGGCCTGAGAGCGACTTGTCAGACCTGCTGGCCGACATTTTAGTTTGGGGTGGAGAGGCTTTTCACGAGAAACCTGACTTTGGAGTTTATAACATGGGTGGCATAAGGGCTGCTTTTGCCAAGGGCAAAGTGACTTATGGTGATGTGTTGAATGTAGCCCCTTTCGAAAATCATATTTGTTTTCTGACGCTTACAGGCGAGAAAGTTCTTCAGCTTTTTCGTGAGATGGCAAGCGTTGGCGGCGAGTAAGTAAAAGTGTGAGGTTGGTTATTTCCAGAGATGGCAAGCTGTGTTCAGCTATGATAGATGGAAAACCTGTTGACCCTGCTGCCCGTTACCGTGTAGCCACGCTCGATTATCTGGCCCAGGGTAACGACAAATTGGAAGCTTTTAAGGCTAAGACCAATGTTGTTTCGCCACAGGAGCAGAATTATAGTGTGCGATATATTATAGTAAATTATTTTAAGAGCAAAGCTGCAAAGGGTGAATCAGTAAATGCTCAGGTAGAAGGAAGAATTAAATATGAAAACTAAATTAATGATTTTTCTGGCCCTTTGGGCTTTCTCTGTTTTGGGCTATGCACAAAAACGCTTACCATTCTGCATACCAACGATACTCACAGTTGCATTATGCCTCTTAGTGTCAATTTGGCAGATACGCTTCAGGCTGGCAGGGAGGATTCCTTCGTCGTATAGCCATGTTGAAAGAAGAGCGGAAGCATGACCCTGATTTGCTGTTGTTTGATAGTGGTGACTTTTCACAGGGATCGCCTTACTACACACTTTTTAAAGGTGATGTAGAATCAGGATTGATGAATATGATGCACTACGATGCAGGTACCATCGGTAACCACGAGTTTGATTATGGTCTTGCTAATATGGCGCGGGTGTTTAAGCACTTGAATTATCCCATTGAGTGTGCGAATTATGATTTTACAGGTACTGAACTGGCAAAGATTGTGAAACCTTATGTAATCATTAAACGTAAGGGATTAAGAATAGGCGTGTTTGGTCTGGCACCCGAATTAGACGGTCTTGTTGATCATAAGAATTACCTTACTACACGTTATCTCAATCCTGTTACAACGGCACAGAAAATGGCTGATGTGTTACGCGAAAAGAAATGTGACCTTGTAATTTGTATATCTCACCTGGGATGGCAGGAACATGGCATGGGCGATCAGGAGGTAATACGCGGTACCCGTGGTATTGATTTGGTTTTAGGAGGACACAGTCATACTTATTTCCAAACGCTTCGCTATGTAAAAAATATTGATGGAAAGCCGATACCTGTTGATCAAAATGGCAAAAGTGGTATCTATGTAGGCAAGATGGAGCTTAAGTTTGCTGAAAGAAAATAATGGTGTGAAAACTTATTCGAAATAGAAAGTAAGTACTATCATTTTCGAGTGGGCTTTATTAACGGACGTGGCGTAAGGCAAAAGAGTTTTTGTCTTTTAAGATGTGAAGGATGGTTGCGATCGAAGCTGTTCGTTAATCCGTACATAAATTTAAGTTCTGGACGGAGCTTGAAGAACGGGAGGTAAAAGTCGCAACCAATACCCGCTTCGAGAAATAAGTCGTAATGTTTCAGCTGGATATAATCGTTGCTATTACCGCTAAGGTTGATAGCTGGGGTGAGTCCCGTCATGACGTACGGCCGATGATTATTAAAACGTTTGGCAGCAAAAAAATAAGGTCGATGGGGCTGGAGATGTACACAGTCTTCATGGTTTGTTTACGCGAAAAGCAGTGAATCTGGAGCCGAAGAGTCCATATTATGGAAAGAAATATGGCGAGTTCGAAATATAGGGTAGTGGCAATACGGAACTGGAACGATTCGCTTAGCCTTAGTTCTCCCAATACACCTACATTAAATCCCTCGTCCCAACGATCCTGATCGGCAGTAATGGTATAGGTATGCTGGGTACCGTCAGGTGCAGTTATTACATTCGGGCCAACATTATTAAATTCTAGGTCCCGGAGATGAGTACCAACAAGAATACCGAAATGAAAAGGTCGGAGATCGGTATATGGTCTGTTTTTCAACAGTTCTGTCCTGTGCATACAGTGAGATTATGGAGAGAAAAAGATGAAAATATATAAGTATGAATCTTTTTCATGTGAGGATAACGTCCGTACCTTATTTTTATTGCTTTTACTCATTATTTATCATGATAATGAGGTTAATTTGTTTAAAAACTCTTCATCATTTGTAGGTATTACGACGATTTTTTCTACCTTTGCAGCAGAATTACATATTAATAATTAAAAACAAAAACATTATGGCTTACGTAATTAGTGACGAATGCGTTGCATGTGGAACATGTATTGATGAGTGTCCTGTTAGCGCAATTTCAGAAGGTGATAAGTATTCTATCAATCCTGATGAATGTACAGAGTGTGGTACTTGCGCATCAGTTTGCCCGAGCGAGGCAATTAGTCTTCCTGAATAAGGAAAACAATAAGTCCTCATAGGAGAAATATAAATGTCCGGTTATGCAACAGCATAACTGGACATTGTTGTTTTTATATCTTTGAACCTTTAGTTTTAGTACAGACCTGGTATGCTTTTACAAAAATAAAAAGAGTATGCAGGAATAGTGTACTTTGTTCATAAAACAGTTGCCTGTTTGACAGTTTTTCCTATAATCTGTGTAAATGAGGTTATATAAATAATCGTTGTTTTTATTTTTGCACCAACAATAAAATTGCTAACTTTGCAGCGTTTTTCGTAGATAGAGGTGTAATGATCAGGATGATGTTTCAGAAAGAATATGAAAGTATAAGGGCTTTTATTATACTTTTTATGCTAAATTATTTTGTAGTATCAGATAATTTGCTAACACACACACACACACACATTCATTTCTAAATAGCCAGAAAGATAATGTTATGATGGTATCATGCACGCGTGCATGATACCATCATGTCTGCAAGAGGATATTGTTCTTTCCTCTCTGCTTTTTATTTATTTTAAAAATTACTGTTTTTTAATTCAATATTTATTTTTAATCAATTAGGCAAATGAAAAAGTAAAGAACTATTTGAAGCCGGTTTGTTCTGTTGAAAGCATTACAGACAGAACATTTATTAGGCGTTGTTAGTGGACAACACCAGCCCATAGGGCAAGGAGGCTCAGCAGGTGATGCCAAGCCTGCTTTTATCTTTGAAGAAGAGGATGACGACGACAAAGAATCCGTAAATAATGAGGGTGAAATTAATTTTAAACCTTGGAAATATTAAAGGAGGAGATATGATGAAAACGAACAGATTTGAATAATATTATCAGCCCTCGGCTCTTGTAATTACAGGCTGTAGCGGAAACGATGATGCACAGGGAGACCTTTCACAGAAGAACAACAGCAATCCCGAATGCAATAATCTTCACAAGTGATAATTCTACAGACGGAGCTTCCCTTTCAAAGCAGGGTGTTCCATTGACAAGAACATCCATAGTACATACCAATGGAGCTGGTGCTACTGCTTTCTGGAGTACAGGTGATAAGATTTGGGTAGAAGATAATGCCGGCGTATTTCATCAGAGTAATGCTGGTACATTAAATGCAAACAAAATCGCGAGGTACATTTGAACTAACTACGGGTACTTATAATAATGGATGTCAGGTAAACTATGTAGGTAACAGTTCGGATGCAAATAAAGCAACAATTGCCTCAGCCCAAACACAAATATTGCCAAACGATTTTCTCACATGCAGGTGAATCAGGTGATTGTGTGTAGCTACGGCATCAGGTAGCGGACAGGCGTTTTAGCTTTAGTCTGCGCATAAGGCTGCTTACTTATGTATTTATCCTCGTTGTGAAAAATGTTGATTTAGGTAAAAATATTTATTTAAAGAAAATAACAATAGAATCAAACAACAGAATTGCAGGAACTTACGATTTCTCTTCTGCTGGTTTGGCATGCAAGCCCGAGTAGCAATGCAAGTAATTCTATTGTTTTGACAACTGGTACAGGCAATGGGGTGAAGTTAAACAACACGTTGACAGAACAGTCAAACTCTTTTTATGTTGTAATAGCTCCCGTACCATCAGTTAACGATGAAATACACGCTCTTTGATCCTGCAACGAATGTAAGTGGTGAGATGGAGAAAACGGTTAATATAGCTGCTTCTGTAAATTCAATGACTGATATTACTGCTAATCTGACTCCAACAAACTATAACTTTGAATATTATATGTGGATGCAGACCGTCCTTACCGGATAATATAATTATGCCTGCAGTTTATGATAATGGATATATACCATCAGGGATAGCTTCTGCCTCAGGTGACCCTCGTTGGTATAATTACACGGCTGGAAACCTTTATCAAGCATCGGGAACAGCAAAAATATGTCCAAACGTCAATGAAGCTCTTTGGTATGTGAGCCGTGGTGATCCGCACTATGATGGTTCACTTTGGAGTTCACATGGGCATCTTTATCATGGGGGTATGTGGTTATTACGGAAAAATTATATTCCTGGTTTTAGTTCAGAGCATGATGTAAATGGTGTTGATTGGCGAACACAGTATACAAATGCAAACCTGACAAATACTAATGTTGTTCAGCATGCGCCTATAGAATCAGAACGTTATAAGTATTTTTATCTTCCTTTTAAATGGACGATATGAAGATGGAAAGCTAGAGCATGTTGGTCAGATTTCGTATTGGACCTCAACAACTTATCATACTCATTGTCATAGGAATGAAAAACTGGTGCTTATAATTTTGGGTTTTGGGCTGGTGGTATAGGATTAAATTTCTATAGTCGTGATCATGGATATTGTATAACACCTGTTCAATAATATTTAATATGAAATACTTTATTTAATGTCTTTATCATCAGTTTCTCTTTATGTGCTGTGAAATACTGATTATATATTTAATTCTAAGTTTGTTTTTATTCAAGTACAATATAATATTGTAGATGTTCTTGGCTTTTTATCAATCCTAACGAGTGTAAACATTTGCATATTAGTTTGTCTAAGCAAGGTAAATAGGGTATTATTGAATAAGAAAGGTCACAGATATCCTTAAGGAGAAATATAGTGTCCGGTTATGCAACAGCATAACTGGACATTGTTGTTTTTATATCTTTAAACCTTTAGTTTTAGTACAGACTGGTATGCTTTTACAAAATAAAAGAGTATGCAGGAATAGTGTACTTGTTCATAAAACAGTTGCCTGTTAGGCAGTTTTTCCTATAATCTGTGTAAAAGGGTTATATAAATAATCGTTGTTTTTATTTTTGGCTCCAACAAACTATAATAATGAATATTATACTTGGGATGCAGCGGTTGGCCAGCATTATTGGAAAGGTTATGAATGGAATAATGCTAATGCACTTTACGTCAACAACCAACTGTAAGTGGAACTGCAAATGCAGCATATGCTCCTTTCAGATAGTCCAGAAAGTGTATCTAATTCCCGTGGCTATCGTGATTATACAGGACATGCCCGTCCATACCCTGATGCAAATAGAAGTGCAAAGGATGATCCAAATATAAACGAATGCTTATGGTATTGTTTAAATGGTGATCCACATTGGGATGGAGAAACTTTGTGGTCGACTATGGGACATTTATATGCAGGTGGTATGTGGTTCTTAAAGAAAAACAAAATTGTTGGTTTCTCATCAACAATAGCACCTGATGGTCAAGACTATCGTTACCATTACGAACGTAAAGAAAATACCAATATTCCTCAGACGAAAACCATCCAATACAGCTGATTATTTCTATCTTCCTGCATTTGGCTTCTATGAGTCAGGACTTCTGTATTATGTTGGGCAGAATGCTAATTATTGGAGCCGTTCTGCATATCTCATCCAAGATAACAGAGCCTATGATTTAGGATTCAAGCATGATGTTGTAGCTGTTAATTTCAATGAAAGCTATAAAGGCTTTAGCCTATTTTAAAGGAGAATAGGTTATGATAATTATAGGTGATTAGCAACTATAGCGAAACTAGTGCATCCAATGTATTAACATATTTAGATGCACAGTTTTTAAAGGCATATATAGTTTGGAAATTGATTTATTTATCTATTCTTTTTAGGTGTCTAAATAAAATAGTGTCGTATACCATAACTTTAAAAGAAACTTGGGGACTTTTGCTTTATTTTGGCTTTATCCTGAATCTTTATACTCTTATGTTGGGGATGTCTGGTATTTGACAAGCTGACGAGCTCTATATGTTTGTCATGCACAAATGACAAGTCGATTATATAGTCATTTTATTATATTTAGAAAATCTATCGAAATACTCCTTTCTATTAGTCTTATTTGGTCTGTTATTATCCCTTTTAAGTTTATTTTTAAGTTGTGGGTTGTATTCCTTTAACAGATTAGTAAGATTTGCGCTGTTTGGTATGTCTGGCTTCTATATATTTTTAGTACATAAAAAAATACTTGTGATGTATTAGTTGAATTGTAATAGAAACAATGTTATAATATATAGTTATTTACTTTATTTTGACAGATTTGTTTGGATAAAAAGTCCGTAGAATACTTCTACGGACTCTTCATATATTCTAAAGAAAGAAATATTTGATTAGAGCTTTTGAACTTGTTTTGCTGCTTCGTTGTCAGGATCTATTTGCAAGAGTTTATTGGCATATACTTTTGCTGCAGCTTTGTCCTTTCTTTACGTTGAATTGGTATACCATGAGGTAGAAGTAAGCTTGTTTCAGCATCTGTGTTTCGCTTGCAGCCTTTTCTGCCTTGCTTTCCAAGGAAGAGGCCAGCTCGTCATAGAAAGGAAGTGCAAGTCCTTTCTTACTGTCTGGGTCGAGGTTTGCATTAACTTGGGCACGCATGTAGTTGCCATAGTTCTTATAATTAGGAACTCTTCGATCATTTTAGCAAAAACGTTATCTGCTTTTTTTGAAAGCATCTGTTGCTCCCTGTATTATCACCAGCTTTTAGCTTACTTGCTGCAATATCTGCATATAGAGTGCCAAGGTTATCGTAATCATCCATAGTCTTCTTCTCCTTGGCATCGATTGATTTGGTAAGGTATGCAACAGCATTGTCATAATCACCCTTCTTTAAATACAAGTCTGAGAGGTTCTTATTGATAATTCCAGTTTGAACCTTGTTTCCCTTATTCATGTCTAAAGCCTGATTGAATGCTGCAATGGCATCGTCATAGCGGCCTGCACCTTGTAGGGCTGTACCATAGTAGGTATAGTCTTCTGCAATGAAAATGTGCAGAATCACTCTTGTTAAATAGGCGGTCAGCATATTCAAGTGCTTGTGGATAATCTTTTTTGTCGGTATAGTTGTAGAAAACAATACGATTCCATCCTGCACGACGAGGGTCACGTTGTAGTGCAGCCTTAGCTATTTCTATACTCTTATCTCGTTTACCCAAGAGCCAATCAGACATAGCATATTTGGTTAAGTCTTCATCTTCCATTTTGCTAATATCTTGAATCTTATCAAAATATTCAATAGCTTTTTGGATAGTTTTGTGCAAAATAGTAGATTCGTCCAGCAAGTGCATCAACAGGATAATCAGGACGCTGTTTGCGTAGCTCTTCAAGATTCTGAACTGCATCTTCAGGACTGCGGCCACGTAGAATCATCGCATACTTGTAATATCCTTCTGGATCCTTAGGATCGAAAATATTTTTGCTTGCTCATAATTTTTCCAGCTGCTACGCCGCCATCATCCTTTGCTAACAGCAATATCACCTTTTTAGAATATAAGCTTTGCAAGCTTGCGATCGCGTGCAAGAGCATAGTCTGCAAATTGAGTAGCATGCTCAAGATCCTTCGCATTATAAAAGGCTTTGGCAATAGCTAACAGTGTTTGTGCATCTTTTTTGTTGTCTTTATAAAGCTGGTTGACCTGCTTTTCAAAGTCTGCACCTTTATTAATAATAACCTCAGAAACACGTTCAATAATGCCTTTCTCATCCTGCTGAGCCATCGTGGTCGAAACAGAACCAAACAGCAGTGTGCCTGCTAAAATGTATTTAATTGCTTTCATAATCTTCTTTTAAAAGTTCAACATCAATTTTTCTTTGGAATTATTTGAAAGACGATTGCCATTGAAGAAAGTTTCTTCTATTGGCTGACATTAACATCTCTTACATTTATATCACCAAGGACGGGTAAAAGTCCAGCTTTCATGACAATACGTTGGCCTTTCGGACCTTGTATAAAATGTGCGAATCCCCATGGTAATCCTTGACGAGGGTCGTTGAGTAAAGCGTAAATGGTGCGTATAAGTGGGTACTCACCGTTATAAATGTAATATTGATAAGGCTTCCGACTGCTTGAGGCTGTTGCAGGGTGAATACGACTTACACTCATTACCCTGATGTTCTTATTAAAGGTTAGTTGGTTGAATCACGCTTATCATTCAACCAATTATTGCCTATTATACCAATAGCATCAGGATTTTTCTACATATTTAATTACTTCAGAGGTCTTATTAACTGCAACAACATTCTTATTGATGATAGGTTTACCTCCAAGTATAGAATCTTCAATATAATGTACCGTGCTTGATTTAGGATTATCAAAGACAACAGTAATCTCTCCTTTATTCTCTCCTTTGTTCAGTTGCTTCCATTTTATGGTTTTGCCCATCATGATATTTTTGAATATCTTTAATAGAAATAAGAGAGTCCTTGTTATCCCTATTAACGATAAAAGCAAGAGCATCATATGCAATGTCTATTGCGACTGGACGATAATTCTTTGCCTTTAGGCTTTGAATTTCGTTTGTTTTAAAATTGCGTGCCGTAAATGCAAGCCAAGTCTTACCCTCTAATAGTTTGTTGATAGCATCAGACTCACTTGTATAAATTGGTTTTTAATTTTAGCTTGCGGATAGTCATATTGGAAGACAGCACACTCTTCTTCTATAACAGGACTAGAAACTTTCATCAGAGACGAAGCTTATCGTCCCTGATGAATATGTATCTGTCTCTGCCGTCTTTTCCCTTCTTGTTATTACTACAAGAAGAGAAAAGGGCTAAGACAATTTGTAATCCTACGATAATGTAAGATGTTGTTCTTTTCATATAAGAATTACTGTAACTTAAATGATACAGGAACATTATACTTCACACGCACTGCCGATCCGTTCTGTTTACCAGGAATCCAATGAGGCATACTCTTTACAACGCGTGTTGCTTCACGGTCAAGTGATGGGTCTACTGAACGTACAACACGTACATCTGTAATTGAACCATCTTTCTCAACAACGAAAGATACAACAACACGTCCTTGCACTCCATTCTCCTGAGCTACGACAGGATATTTGATATTGCTATTAAGATACTGCATCAATGCACTCTGTCCGCCAGGGAATGATGGCATTACCTCTACAACATCAAAGACCTTATTCTCGACTTCAGGAGCTGGTTCAGGCTTTACTGGCTCATCGGCTACACGTTGTGTAACCTTTAAGAACTTCGCCATTATCAGAGTTACCCTTAACATCAAGAGCACCGATAGCAGTGTTGTTATTCATAATTTCAGCCTGTGTCTTCATCTCCTCTTCCGGTTTCACTAAGTTATCTTTTTTGATAACAGGAGCAGTGAACTTGATGGAAGACTTGACTTTTTTACTACCTCTTTCTTCTCTTCTACTTGAACTTTACGCTCAACTTTAGCATCCTTTTTGGTAGGCTGGTTAAGAACAGAGATCTCATTGATCGTCTCGTTTTTGGCATGTGCAAGCTGATATTCATCATATCGTGTCTTTGCCCAGAAGCCAAGGATAAGAAGTGCTGCTAAAACTGCAATTGTAATGATGGAAATGAGGTTTCTTCTTGGAGTTCCTTCTCTAGCTTATAAGCTCCATACGCCTTATTACGTCCTTCGAAGATAAGGTCACACCATCCATTAGTTGTTAAATCAATATTTGCCATTTTTAACCTTTCTTGTTTAGATATAAACCTTATAGTTTGACGTTGTTAGCTTTGAGAAGCTTCAAGTCCTGATCATTAATCTTATCAATCACGTATTTACCGATAGAACAGATATTCATCTCATCTAAGACATCAACTAAGTTCTTGTAGGTTGCATTATCAGTTGCCTTAATAATAATAGTTAAGGTGTTGATATGCTTACCATCAATATTACCTGCTTTGATTTGGGCGAGACGCTGGTTATAAACTGAGTCAGACATTTTCTTTGCAGAGTTGTCCTTTTCAGCATCTAACTTCTGCTTGGCCTTCATGACGTCTATTGTAGGCGTTGTACCATCTTCTGTTGTATGGTTGATGATTACGCTACGAATACCCTTTGCTCCCCAATTTGTTTTTACTAAACATTTTGGGTTCTCGGGTTTGATAAGACCTGCTACATAATATAGCTGATTGTCAGCTGTACAGTAGATAGTAATTGTATACGACTCTTTTGTTACAGTTCTATCCTGATCTGTTAAGTTCTTATCGTTACTTGGCATACTCAATTCCATCGTCTGTGGCTTTGCCAAAGATGTACAGAGCATGAAGAACGTGATAAGAAGCATCATCATGTCAACCATAGGAGTGAAGTCCACACGGACATCCATCTTCTTCTGTTTGCTTTTTTTCCTACTGCCATTTATTAGTCCTCCGCTTTCTTATATTGAGTAATCAAATAGTAACGGTTCTCATTCATATCCCTGAGTTCGCTCATCAGTTTCTTTACAGTTTTTGTATGAAGTATTCTCATCAGCTTTGATAGCAATCTTAGCATCGGGATTAGCTTCATGACAAGCTTTGATCCAAATTTGAACTCACTCATAGCTGCTGCACCTGTTTTTCCCGGAACTGAGTCTGTTGGGATTCCGTATTTTTAGTGCTTCAGGCATTGCAGTTTTATCCAAACTTAAGAAACCTTTAAGAGAACTCATTGGAACACCCACATGGGATTGTCCGAGAACTTCTTTTGCTGCTGCTGTCAGTGATATTCCGAACTGAGATGTAACGTTTTTCAAGAACATTTTGTACATCCGTTGTCTTATCCATATTCATAAAGACCTTACCGTCTTTACCGACAAGCACATTAATGACGTCTTTCTCTGGAACCTTTATTTCTGACACTGAGCCTGGCGTATTTACTTTTACTGGTTCCTGCTTCACGAAAGTTGATGTTAACATGAAGAAGGTTAGCAAAGAACCATTACGTCAGACATCGGGGTCATGTCGATCCAGACGTCCTTTTTCTTAATTTTTACTTTACCCATAGTGATAAAATTTTTAAAGGGTTAGCAAAAATTAAGCTTCGTCTGTGTGGTTAGCTTCGTATGTCTGAGCGATTGTGTAACCCTACCTCGTCGAGTGCATATGTCAACTTATCGATCTTATTGGTGAAGAAGTTGTATGTGATAACAGCGCACCAAGAAGTAGCGATACCGAATGCTGTATTGATAAAGGGCCTCAGAAATACCAGTTGACAGAGCGAGAGAGTCGCCACCACCACCAGCTGCCAAAGCTTGGAATGAACGGATCATACCCGTTACAGTACCGAGAAGACCTGTAAGAGTACCCAATGTTACGATGGTAGCAATGATAGGAAGGTTCATCTGCAGTGTAGGCATCTCCAGCTGAGTTGCTTCTTCGTGAGCAAGCTGAATCTTAGATACTTTCTGGCTCTTCTTAAGGGCAGAGTTTGCACCAGACTCCATTTCTTTTGTAAGCTTTCAGAGAAGCAAGAACAACGTTTGCTACTGAACCCTGCATTTTGTTGCAAAGATCTTCAGCTTTTGCAAAGTTGTTTTCCTTAAGAGCTGCTTTGATGTTAGCAACAAACTTGGTAAGGTTCTGCTTACCAAATGCAGTCTTTTAAAGCGAAGTAACGCTCTACTGCAAGGCAAAGAACGGTGAGGAGCAAGGTATGAATAACCGAACTACATAACCTCCCTTAAAGATTGTACCGAAGATGTTGATAGGAGCATTTGCATTATCTCCACCCTGGAAGTTGGCGCCGTTGCCAAGCCATAAGTTAAAAATACAAAGTGCTGCGATGAAACATACAACGATGATCCAAAATGCACCTCTAATACCTGTGAAGCCTTGAGACTTCTTTGCAGCTGCTGGGAGCTGCGGCTTTTTGTAGGTTGCCATAATTTTTAAATTTTTAATTTTAGTTATAAATAAATTAAATTTTTAGTTTTCTTAAAGAGGCTTATAATCTCACTCTGTTTTTCGGGGTATAAAGCTTGTTGATATGAGCTTAATCCTCACAAAACTATTCGCAAAGATAAGAACTTTGTATTGTTACGTGCTAATTCATGTGCTTTTAACACAATTTTATTTAAGTTTCGCACATGCGTTTTTTTATGCGCTTTAGAGCTTCCTGTATATTCTCGTCACTTGTAGCATAACTCATCCTAAAACCGTCAGGTTCTCCGAACGCATCACCTGCAACGGTTGCCACATGAGCTTCTTCTAACAGGTATAGTGTGAAATCAGTTGAATTCTTAATAGTTCTTGTGCCATCACTTTTACCGAAGAAAGATGAACATTTTGGGAACAGATAGAATGCTCCTGTTGGTATGTTTACCTCTAATCCAGGAATGTCACGGGCAAGTTTTACGATGAGATCGCGTCGTCTTTTAAAAGCTTCTCTCATTTCTGACACACACTCCTGCGAGCTGTTATAAGCTGCAATAGCTGCAATTTGGCTTACATCGCATGTGCCACTTGTATATTGTCCCTGAAGCTTATTGAGCCCTTTGACAATCCATGCAGGTGCAGCTACCCATCCTAAAACGCCATCCTGTCATGGCGTATGCTTTACTAACACCATTACATATAATGGTTCTTTCTCTCATTCCATGGCAGGAAGCTATACTTGCATGCTTTCCTATATAATTAATGTGTTCGTAAATTTCATCCGATAGTACATAAAGGCCAGGATGATTCAGGACTACTTTTGCCAACTCGTCAAGTTCTTCCTGTGAGTAAATACTCCCGGTGGGATTACTTGGCGAACACAGAATAATCATTTTTGTTTTTGGAGTTATCGCTTTCTCCAATTGGCCGGCTGTTATTTTAAAAGTTGTTTTTCAAATGCAGTTCTTACAGCAACAGGCACACCTCCCGCAAGTTTTACCATTTGTGGATAGCTTACCCAGTAAGGGGCAGGGATGATAACCTCATCTCCTGGGTTCACTAATGCAAGAATACTATTGCATACTCCCTGTTTGCCACCTGTACCGACAATAATCTCCTGTGCCGAATAGTTCAGTCCGTTTTCGCGACTAAGCTTTTCTGATATGGCTTCTCTTAAATCCAAATATCCTGGTACGGGTGAATATTTAGAGAAGTTATCATCGATTGCTTTTTTGCCAGCCTCTTTGATATGTTCTGGCGTGTCGAAGTCAGGTTCGCCTACACTCATGTTAATGACGTTGATACCCTGCGCCTTCATTTCATTGCTTTTCTGCGACATAGCCAGTGTAGCCGACGGTGCGAGCCTTTCCAAGCGGTCTGATAGTTGTGCCATAGTAAACTTTTATTTTATGAAAAACGATTTTAAATAATCAGCATTCTTGTCTTTCAAAACGATGCAATCGTTTCTTTTATTGTAGATATTGATGATTTAAATCGTTGCCTTATTATTTAATATGTAGTGTGTGCCCCATACGGTCACGTTTAGTACGAAGATATTTTAAATCGTATTTGTTTGGTGTTATTTCAATAGGGACATTGTCAACGATTTCCAAACCATATGCCTCCAACCCCACACGCTTGGTAGGATTGTTTTGTGAGCAGTCGCATCTTATGAACACCAAGATGACGCAACATTTGTGCACCGCATCCATAATCGCGCTCATCGGGTTTAAAGCCAAGGTGCAGTATTGGCATCTACAGTGTCCATACCTTCCTCTTGCAGCTTATAGGCAGCAATCTTGTTCATTAGGCCAATGCCACGTCCTTCCTGCTGCATGTAGATGAGAACGCCCTTACCTTCTTCTTCAATCATTTGCATCGACTTATGCAATTGTTCCCCGCAGTCGCATCTCATGCTTCCGAGAATATCACCCTGTCGCGCATGAAGAGTGTACGCGTACAAGAATAGGTTCGTCCTCTTTCCATGTCCCTTTAATCAGTGCCATGTGCTCCGTGCCGTTTGATTGCTGGCGGAAAGGAACAAGACGAAAATGGCCATATTTTGTAGGCATGTCAACCTCTACTCCCACTTCAATAATTGTTTCTTTTCTTTAAACGGTATGCTATAAGATCCTTAATGGTAATAATCTTTCAGTCCCCATTCCTCAGCCTTCTCCTGTAACTGAGGCATACGTGCCATGCTTCCATCGTCGTTCATGATTTCCATCAGCGCACCGGCAGGGTATAAGCCTGACAATTTGCAAAGGTCTACTGCTGCTTCTGTGTGTCCCCGAACGGCGTAGCACACCGTTATCTTGTGCGTAGAGCGGGTTAATATGGCGGGTCGTCGAAAGTCTGTGGCGTAGACTTCGGGTCGGCAAGGGCTTTTATTGTTTCGCGCGGTCGTGAGCTGATACCCCGTGGTACATCCTTCCAACTTGTCTACGGTAATTGTAAAAGGTGTTCCCCAGCATAGAAGTATTGTCTGCAACCTGATGTGGCAGGTCTAATTCGTCAGCTCTCGACAACGTGATCGGTGCGCACAGCACGCCTCGGGCATTTTTTAGCATAAAGTTTACTTTCTCAGGCGTAATTTTTTCTGCAGCAATGATAAGATCTCCTTCGTTTTCACGATCTTCGTCGTCTACTACAATTACAAATTCTCCTTTTTAAAGTCTTGTAATGCGTCTTCTATACTGCTTAATTTAAAGTCTGCCATATCTGTATTTTTTTATTTTAATGTGAATTTTGTCTATCGTTATTCTATTCTTCCTATATTGTCAGCGTCATGCCTGTTGCTAATTAACAAGATGCTTCTGCGTATAGTTTATGATGCTGGTATTGGTTGCTTTAATCACTCGCAAGTCACGAAGCAGCCGCCATCTGAACCTCCACATACGTAGATAGAAAAATATGCCCTGCCGGCAGAATGATGGCAGCCAGTATATTTTTCCCATTTTTATCGAAAGGCCTTGTATGTGCTTTCAGTATTAATATAGGGTATTGATTAATCAAACTCAGTATTTGCCGGTCGCGTGTGTTAGACAAGTCTTTGATGATGACTTCGAGGCGTGTGTTAATTTCTTCAATTTCGTTATCTCGCTGATATTTAAAGAACACCTTAATTATATTAGGAGGTGATACCAGATTGTGCTGTTTTTGAGTAGCGTGTAATGTCTTCTGTTATTCTGGTTAGGGCGTCAGCATCATCCTTGTAGTGTGGTTCTTCAATAATAACCTCCTTGGATGAGATATTCCTTTTGTCGCGCAGTCCTAATGCCCGCATCATAAAGTTCTTCCATCCATCAGCATTAAACACTACGGAATCGTTCAAAGCCTTATATGTTATAAACACTGCCACAGGGGTCATCATCCCCATTGCAATAAGCTTACCAAACCAAACACTCCACGAACCCTGCCTTGCCATGCGGAAGCCAGAGGTGTCAGCAATAAGGTATAGAATGAAAACCAGTACCGATATAATAACAGGCAGCCCTAAACCTCCCTTTTCGGATAATCGTGCCAAGGGCGCACCAATAAAGAAGAACAACATACATTGCAAAGCAAGTGTAAATTTATTGATGGCTTCCATCTGGTGCAGACGTAGTATTTTTCTCGGCATCGGTTGTCATCAAAGCTTTAAATTCTAAGTCGCTCTTTTCCTGTTGTACTCTTTCCTAACGCTGTCGACAGCACCATTTGCTTGTCTTCAGGTTTCAGCTTCTTAAAAATATCGTCTATGCTTAAGCCTTGTTTTCTGGCACTGTTAACAGCTTTCAGCGAATCGTGACGGCTTATAGCAGGTGTAACGTAGTACATCCGTTGAGCCTCGTTGTAGAATGCACGTCCTATGCTGTCATAGCTATGGTTCAGCGAGTCGATGGCATAGGTAATTTGTGCCAGGCTTTTTCCTGCTGCGTTATTTGAGAGAGAGGCTGCATCGGTAAGGCTGAAGTCGCCGTTAAAATCGAGTATAATTTTTTATCCGTGAAAGTTTCCCTGCGGTATGGTACAGCAGCACTTCCACCAAACTGCTGTTCTTGCATGTTCTCAAACCACTCACCGCTCCATAATGATAAAATAAGGTGTTTCTTTTCAGCGGTCGATTGAATCATGCCTGAGTCGGCAAGGATGATGGCTGCATCCTCATAGCTGTTGGTCATACGGTATATCATAATACCGTAAAGCCTGCCCTGTTTCAATATTTTTCTTCTGAACATATATGTTGCAGTCGGGTATTCCATCGTAGAAAATACCTTCAGGTATTTCTAATTCAGGGCTTTTCTGCTTCATTGATATTACCAATTGTGCCAGCTTCATGTTGGCACGTGGACCGATATTGTTTTGAAACACAAAGGAAGTTATGGTTATCAGCGAAACAATGACAATGAGCGACCTGAACGTTTGCATTAGTGATATGCCCGCTGCCTTTATGGCTGTATAGTTCCGAACTTTCGCCAAGGTTACCAAATGTAATCAGTGAGCTGAGCAAAATAGCCAGTGGCAGAGCCTGCGGTACGAGCATAATGCTCATGTACCAGAAAAATTGGGCCAACACATCAAGCGTTAAACCCTTACCAATAAGGTCGTCGATATACTTCCAAAGGAATTGCATCATCAGTACAAACTGACAGATGAAGAGTTCCGACAAAAGAAGTCCGAATTGGCGAGCAATAAATATGTCGAGTTTCTTAATACGAAGTGTCATAAACTGTATTGTAGCAACCTCCTTTTCTTATATAGAGCCGAGCTGCTCTGTCTTGCAAAGTTAGCAGAAAATTATAAGAAACTTGTCTTTTTGCCCTTTTTTATCTATCTGTCTCAGAAAAACTCGCTAACTTTGTTGCACGACAAGTAGTTTTTATTATTGCCTCCTTGTTAAAAATTACTTTATGCAATTACAGCCACTCCGTGATATAAAACTCGTTGCTTTTGACGCTGACGATACACTCTGGGACTGCGGGGGCACTTCAATTCTGTCGAAAAGGCTTATTGTGAATTATTGTCATCGTATGGCTCGAATGATGAAATTTCGGCCAGTCTTTTTTCTGTTGAAACTGCAAATATGGCGTCACTGGGCTATGGTAGCAAGGCTTTTACGCTGTCAATGATTGAGAATGCCGTTCGGGTTTCGGGCGGACGCCTGAGCAATGAGCAGCTTTTGAAGGTTATCGGCTTGGGTAAATCGTTGCTGAATATTCCTGCAACCCCTCTCCCCGGTGTTGTGAAAACATTACAAAACCTGCGTGCCGGCATTGTTACAGCATGGTAGTGTTTACAAAGGGTGACAATCTTGAGCAGGAAGGAAAACTGATACGGTCGGGTTTGTCGGGCTTTTTCAAAGATGTTATCGTGGTGTCTGACAAGACAAAACGCGAGTATACCCACCTCTGTAATATGTATGATACCGATATTAACCATTTGTGTATGGTGGGGAATTCGTTTAAATCGGATATTGCCCCTGTGCTTCAGCTCGGTGGTTATGCAATATATATACCCTATAAGCTGGTGTGGAAGCATGAGGAGAGTGATATTTACAGACATTCGCATCTTCGTGAAGCAGACCATATTGAACAAATCATGAATTTACTTTAGGAAAATGGAACAGCGAGTTTTACATGCTTTGGTTAAATGTCCGTTATTTGCAGGTATGACGCCTGTTGAAATAGAGATAGCCATGGCTGGCGTAAGTTATAGTGTTGTCAATTATGTTAGTCACGATATTTATGCGCTGACGGGCATGCCCTGCAAAACGCTCGATATTGTTGTGCGTGGTATTCTGGTATGCCGCATGTCGTCGTTGTCGGGCAAGCAGGTTGAGGTGAGTCGCTTACGCGAGGGTAACATAGTAGCTCCTGCATTTATCTTTGGTAAGGATACCAACATGCCCGTGGGTGTTGAAACCGATACCGATGTTACTGTTTTGCGCATACAGAAGGCCATGTTCCGCAATTTAATCAATACGAATGAGCAGGTCCGAGACAACTTCATCCGCGTACTTTCGAATATTAACGCTTTCCTCACACACCGTATGCGTATATTAAGCTTGTTTACGGTAAAAGAAAAAGTAGCCTATTTGCTTCTTGAGCGGGCAGGAGAACAGGGCTCAAACGTGATTCATCTGGAGCGATCGCGCCAGGAAATAGCCGATTCGTTCGGTATCCAGAAGTTTTCTTTACTTCGTGTTCTTTCCGATTTTGTAAAGGCTGGTGCCATTAGCATCAATGGTCGTGAGGTTACTATCCTTGACCGTACGAAGATGAGGTAAGCACTTATAGTACTTATTAACACAAAGCCTCCCTGTTATGTCACTAACAGGGAGGCTTTGTGTTTTTATCATTTTAGTATCTTTCTACGTTCGTTTCTTCTATTTCGAGGGCGCGTGGAAATACAATTTCGTTCTCAATCCATATATGTTCCATCATGTAATCGCGAAATTCCTTCATCCTGTTGAGCACATTCTGGTAAGCAGGCTCGGCTCCTTCGGGCGCGGTATAGTTGTTGGTAAGCTCGCGTATGCGCTCATGTCGGCTTAGTTCATCGTCATGATCAGCCATCATCATGTTGATGGGGGCTTCAATTGTGCCGCAATGGAAAGGCATAATATGCTGATTTTGCTCTGCGGCCTCGTAAAGATTCATGATATATGGAAACAGAACCTGCTCTTCTTTTGTACAGTGAGTATCGAGGTCCTGAATGCTATTGCGAAAGTGATCGGTTACTTTGTCCAGCTCATGATGGCGGCTGTCTACATCCAGAAGCAGGTTATATATTTCAGTTCCATACTTGCGTGTGTTGCGATGATGGAATTTTTAAAATGTAATCTACAAGTAAATCGAGGTCCCATTTCTCAAACGGGATGTGCTCTGATGGTGTGGGTTTATTCATTTTCGTTCTATTAAATATAGGTGCAAAGTTAAGTTTTACGGTTGCTAAATGTAGTAACAAATGTGCCTGCGTGGTGTTAAATTTTACTAAAACGGGCTAAATCACAACTGCAATATGAAATAAATATAGCAGATGTAACTTATATTTGTGTATATAAGTAACCATTAATCAGGCCGTATGAAATTGAAATCTCTCTTCCTTTTGCCTCTCCTTTTTCTGCTTTTATCGGCATCTTGCCATGATTATAGCAATCAATTGATCCCCATTTCGCGCGAAGAGTATGAGGCTGCTTTTAAGCAATGTTCTACCTATAACTTTATTCCTGACACGATGGCCGTTGATTCGGCTGTGCGTTACCGTCTTCAACGGTTGCTGGCTGCTACGTATGGAAAGGACAGCGACTGGGTAAGGTATGCGTGGGCAGGTTGTAATGACGGAGGCTGTCAATACGAAATGGTATTTGCAGGACCCACTGATGAGCTGCACAATATGGTGGTCGACAGTGCCTTTCACGTTGTCTGGGCCGACTCTTCCTCACGTGGTTCACTTCCCTTGGAATATCATGCCTATTCACAAAAAGGCTTGTATGCCGGCGAGTGGTGGTGCGAAGAGGCAGGCAATCCGCCTCTTGACATCCGTATTTGGAAGGCTGAAGACGGCCGCTTCAGGTGCTTTGCCGAGCTTCGTGATTCCACGCTTTGCTTTCCTCATGCGTGGAATTTCCATGGTATTGACGACATAAGACAGCTTATGTTCTGGAGCGACGACAATACGTTATATCTGAAATGCCACCGGCTTATTGCACCAAAGGACAAAAAAATCACTTATAAGGGTTGGTGGAAACACAGCAAGGAGCCGCTCTATTATAAGGTAAGAGTAGAGGAACAAAATGATTTCAAAGAATGGAATAAGCGTTGAAAAATATTTACTTTTGCCTGTTTCTCCTTGCGTTATTTGCAAACGAATTGTACCTTGCTCTTAAATACGCGAAAAATGAGCATTTTTATAAGTTGTTGATTAGTAACGGCTTATGTAAATTTTTGACTATTCTTGAGGTGCTTTTTATACTGTTTTTAGTGTATCTTTTGTCGTAAAAAGTACAATTTTGACATGAAATTCTGTGAGTCCTGACGCTTGGAAAAATGAAATGATTGCCAATTATGTATTCTTGTGTTATCGCATGGGGTACACGATTACGGCACTTTCTGCATACAATTACATCAGTAAAGCCGTTGCCTTTACATCGTAATGGTCTGACGATTACATCGTAATGGTCTGACGATTACATCGTAAAGACAACACAATAGTGCCGTAAAAGGTGAAACTCTGGTAAAATGCCGATCATGGTATAAGCTTTTTAACTGTACATGATGATGTGTGAATCTTTCAATTTACATGTCGAAAAGGGCAAAAATATAGGTTTGCATCTGGAAATCATAAAATAAAGAAGCTAAAATATTCAGAATTATTTTTACAAATATATGTTGTGGCATGTTGGAATAATTGTTTGATTTTTTTCTCGTTTGGCGATGGCAGAACTATTGTATATGATGGGCTTTACATGATTTACTTTGTGTTGCAACCCCATTATTCTTATTTTTGTTATCTTTGTAGCCAAAATATATTGATAAGCATCTGACATGAATATCACCGATATACTGAACAATACTGACGGGCACCGCAAGTTCTCAATTGAGGTACTTCCGCCCCTTAAGGGTAACGGTACAGAGGTGCTTTTCCGTAGCATTGACAAGATAAGTGGCTTTAATCCTCAATATATCAATATTACGACACATCATAGCGAGTATGTGTATCACGAACTGGAAAACGGACAATTTGAACGTCAGCGCGTGCGCCGTCGTCCGGGAACCATTGCCATTGCAGCAGCCATACAGCATCGTTACCATGTGCCTGTGGTGCCTCATTTAATATGTAGCGGAGCCACAAGGGAAGATATTGAGTATGAACTTATCGATTTACAATTCCTTGGCATTAATAATGTGTTGCTGTTGCGCGGTGACAAGGCCCGCGATGACCGCATGTTTACACCCTCAAAAAGGCGGTTATAGTCATACCACAGAGTTGATTAGTCAGGTAAATCGTTTCAACGAAGGCTTTTTGTTGACGGCAGTGCGATAAAACATAAGGGTGTACCGTTTCAATATGGTGTTGCAGCCTATCCTGAAAAACATGAGGAAGCACCCAATATAGAGATGGATTTGGCTTACCTTAAGCAAAAGCAGGAACTTGGAGCAGCCTATGCTGTTACACAGCTTTTTCTACGATAATGCTAAATATTTCGGCTTTGTTGAACGTGCCCTGAACGATGGGAATTACCATCCCTGTTGTCCACGGTATTAAGCCTTTTACAAAACTTTCACAGCTTACGCAAGTGCCAAAAACCTTCCATTGTGATATGCCGCAGGAACTTGCAGCCGAGGCTGTGAAGTGCTCTACTGATGAAGAGGCGCGCGCTTTGGGAATAGCCTGGACGGCACAGCAGTGTAAGGAACTGTATGCTGCGGGGGTAAGCGATATACATTTTTATACCATATCGGCCATAGACAGTGTGGCCGAGATACTAAAACAGGTTTTGTAAATGCAGTTTGCCAACGTTATAGGACAGCATGAAGCCCGCGAACGGCTTCTCCAGCTTGTAGATGAGCATCGCGTTCCTCATGCCTTTGCTGTTTACAGGACCTGAGGGAAGTGGTAAGTTTGCGCTTGCACTTGCATTTGCTTCTTACCCTGCTTGGTGAACGATATGAGGGAAGAGCTTGCTCTGCAGCGAGGCAGCAGTAATCAATGCCGAAGCTATGCTGCGTAAATTTGAACATCTCGATCTTCACTTTTCATATCCGGTTATAAAGCCCGGGGCAGTAGTGCCGATAGAAAAGTGACAAGTGACGACTTCGCTGCTGAATGGCGTCAGCTGCTTAAGGGCGGAGCTTATTTTACAATGAACCGGTGGATGACACTCATGGGAGCAGAAAATCAGCAGCCGGCCATCTTTGAGGCTGAGAGTGACTTGCTGTCACACAAGCTCAACATGAAGTCGAGCATGGGCGGATATAGGTAAGCGTAATCTGGTTAGCCGAACGAATGAATGTGGAATGCTCGAATAAGTTGCTTAAACTTTTGGAAGAGCCACCGCAAAAAACGGTATTTCTGTTAGTCTGTGAAGCGACCGGGCAACTGCTTGAAACGATAAGGAGTCGTGTTCAGCGTTTTGATGTGCGACGCATAAGCGATGAAGATATAGAGCAAACTCTTGTGGAGAGTCGGGGTATTGAAGCTGTTGATGCACGTCGTATAGCACGGTCGGCGGGAGGTACTGGCTGAAAGCACTCGAATCGCTGGATGCAGGCAACGAAGACAACCAGTTCTTCGACCTCTTTGTCATACTGATGCGTAAAGCTTATATGCACGATGTAAAGGGATTAAAGCACTGGAGCGAGAATGTTTCGGCTTTCGGACGAGAAAAACAATTGCGTATGCTGACATATTTCCTACGTATGATACGCGAAAATTTCGTTTATAATTTTCGGCAATCAGAGTTGTGTTATATGTCGGGTGAAGAAGAAAAGTTTGCCCAAAACTTTGCACGTTTCATCAATGAACGTAATGTTATTGATATTTCTGAACGCTTACAGCTCGTTATTCGTGATATTGGTCAGAATGCAAATGGCAAAATTCAGTTCTTTAATCTTGCCCTGGAGATGGCAGTCTACCTGAGGCGATGAACATGATAATGAGAAAAGGATAAAACAAAATATGAAAAATTGTAATTTATGTACGGGCTGTGATCGCGGACTATGTCATGCAGGCGTAGGCCGACAAGATAAGCAACTCAACACCTATGACTGGTTGGCGGATGTGCGCGGCAATGCAGAGTCTACCGATTTAGTGGAGGTTCAATTTAAAAAAATACGCGCAAGGCATATTATCATAATGTAAACAACCTTGATCTTCAAAAGGGTGACGTGGTAGCCGTTGAGGCTAATCCCGGGCACGATATTGGGGTGGTGACGCTGACAGGACGACTTGTAAATTTGCAGATTAAGAAGGCAAATCTGAAGTCGGCCGATGATATTAAGCGTGTTTATCGGTTGGCAAAGCCCGTTGATATGGAAAAATATCGCGAGGCTAAGAGCCGTGAGCATGGGACAATGATACAGAGCCGGCAGATTGCAAAAGACTTAAACCTGCAGATGAAAAATCGGTGACGTTGAGTATCAGGGGGATGGAAACAAGGCCATTTTCTACTATATTGCTGATGAGCGCGTCGATTTTCGCCAGCTAATTAAGGTGTTGGCCGATACGTTCCACGTGCGCATTGAGATGAAACAGATTGGTGCACGTCAGGAAGCAGGACGTATTGGTGGTACGGGACCGTGCGGAAGGGAGCTTTGTTGTGCCACATGGATGAAGAGTTTCTCAAGTGTTTCAACAAATGCTGCGCGCATACAGGACATCTCTTTAAACCCACAGAAGCTGGCAGGCATGTGTGCAAAGCTGAAGTGTTGCCTGAATTATGAAGTTGACGACATATGGAGGCCAGCCGTCGTTTGCCTCATAAAGACGTAGTATTGGAAACACAGGACGGCGAATACTATCTGTTTAAGAGTGATATATTGGCTGGTATGTGCAGCTATTCAGCAGATAAGAATCTGGCTGCCAATATAGAAACAATAACAGCAGCCCGCGCACGTGAGGTCATTGCAATGAATAAGCGGGGCGAAAAGCCTCAGTCGTTGCATCCTGATGGCACTGTAAAGGAAGAGAAGAAACCGGTAGACTTACTTGCTGATACCGATGTAAGCAGGTTTGATAAGGCTCGTAAGAAGAAGAAAACACAACGCAGAGACCGTCGTAGGGACGAAGGAAAGGGAGAAGAAAACCGCCGTCAGAACTGCTCCCCGCGACAGAGCCGGCAGGATAGGAATGTGGAAGGAAAGCCATCTGGTAATAACACAGGACCGAGGCAATACCAGTTGTGCGTAAAGATGATGAAAAATAATGATTGGTAAGCAAAAATGAAGCTCAAATGGCTATGTTGTTTGTGTATAATCCTTGTTTCCTTTGTAGTTTCGTGCACGGGAAACAAGGTTTATGATCATTATAATCACACTCCAGTAACGGGGTGGGAGAAGGTGATACCCTAAAGTTTAATGTACCTAAACTGGCGAAAGGCGGACGTTATGCTACCGATTTGGGTTTGAGAATAAACAGTCGTTACCCGTTTATCAGCCTTTCGCTTATTGTTGAACAAATGGTTTTTTTCCCGGCAGACATACACATGTTGATACGCTGAATTGCAGCTTAATGTCGGACAAAGGAAAAATAAAAGGGCAGGGGATAGGAAGTTTTCAATATCACTTTCGTATTTCAGAAATGGCACTTAAGGCCGGCGACTCGCTGCATATATGTGTCAGGCATGATATGAAATGCGAAATTATCCCATGTATTTCTGATGTGGGAATAGAGGTTAGCCTGCTGCATTAGGGGCTTATTCCGATATTTTTCTTAAATATTTATGAGGTCGAAGCCTCTGTGTTTTTAGCTTCGGATCAAATTTCTGCCTGCATCAATGCGCAGGAATATGAAGAGAAGTATGGTGAATCCCCATAGTGAAGATCCTCCATAGCTGAAGAAAGGCAACGGGATACCTATAACGGGCGTCAGTCCTAATACCATTCCTACATTAATAAACAGGTGGAAAAGAAATATGCTTACTACGCAATAGCCGTATATTCGTGAAAATTTAAAAGGCTGTCGCTCGGCTAAATGAATGAGCCTGAGTATTAAAGCAAGAAATAACAACAGCACACAGGCTGAACCAACAAACCCTTCTTCTTCGCCTACGGTGCAAAAATAAAGTCGGTATCTTGCTCAGGGACGAACTTTAACTTAGTTTGAGTTCCATTGAGAAAGCCTTTACCCTGGAGACCTCCCGAGCCAATGGCAATTTCACTTTGATGTACATTATACCCTGCACCAGTAGGATCTTCGTCCAATCCTAACAGAACATTGATTCGGACACGCTGATGAGGCTCCATTACATCATTTAGAACGTAGTCGGCACTGTAAAAAAAGATAATGGAACCAATGGAGAAAAGGGCAATCATCAGGTAATTGGAGAAACCGCGTTGACAACCCCTGATATACCAGATACCCTATTAATCCCACGCATATCATAAGCTGTACCCAAACAATATCAAAGTGTTTGACATAGACGGAAAACAGTAATGCCAGCAGCGTTATTCCCATACAGATACCCGTTATACGCAATGCTTTTGCCTTGTCATGAATATAAGTGTAAACCATTCCCATGGAAAATAGTTGCACTAACATCAGAACGACAAACTTTCCAACCGATGTAGCATCGTCCCATAGGAGCACTTGTTCATACTTTATGCCCACAACGAAGTAGATAATCATGGCTACTCCCGTGAAAAGTATGCTGCCAGGCATACCCTCTCTGTACAGCATCAGGAAGAAAGCCAGATATACAAGTGCCGAACCTGTTTCGCGCTGTCCTACAATTAAAAGAATAGGAAGGAATATAATAGCCACTGCTGCCACCATGTGTTTGATGTTAGACATCGTAAATCCATACGTGCTCATCAGTTTTGCAACGGCTAAGGCAGTAGCGAATTTGGCAAATTCGGCAGGCTGTAAGCGTAGAGGGCCGAGTACAAGCCACGACCTCGAACCCTTGATTTCATGAGGATTGAAAATGGTTATGAAAAGCAAGAGCATCAGTGCAGCGTATATAACGTAGGCAAAGGTGTCGTAAAAGCGGTCGTCGAGCATCAGCAACACAAACCCTAAAGCCAACGAAGTGCCAATCCAGATAATTTGCATACCTGAACGTGTACTTAAGCTAAATATGTCGGTTTCGCCGTAAGTATAGCTCGCTCCGCACACACTTATCCAGCCAAATATAAGTAAAGCCAGATAGATGCTGATCGTCCACCAGTCGAGGTTACGCAATACTCCAGGCTGCTTATCGATTTCTTGCTCCATACGCTATTCTTCTATTCTGCAACTGTTCTGCCTCACGAGCTCTGGCAGGAGAGAGCTTTCCTTTTATATATTGTTCAAATAATACGCCGGCAATAGGTACTGCAAAGTCGGCACCAAAACCGCCATTCTCAACATAAACTGCAATGGCAATCCCGGGATTGTCCATTGGAGCAAATCCCATAAAGACAGAATGGTCCTGTCCCCGGTTCTGTGCGGTACCTGTTTTGCCACATATTGGGAAATCAAAATTTCTGAAATGCTTGCACGTTCCAATTAAAGCTGACGATCGCATACCTGCTACAATATAGTTGTATGCCCGTCTGCTTGCCATGGTATAATGGCGCCGGTAGTACATCGTATCAATGTTGGCACCCTGAATGTGCTTTACAACGTGCGGAATATAATAGTATCCTCTGTTGGCAATGGTTGCACCAAGGTTTGCGATTTGTAGCGGTGTAAGGTTTACTTCACCTTGCCCGATACCGATACTGATAACGGTAAGCCCGTTCCATGAGCCTTTATACGCCTTGTCGTAAAAGCTTGCATTGGGTATCAAACCGCGCTTTTCGCCTGGAAGGTCAACGCCAAGCTTATATCCAAAACCCATGCTAACCATGTAATTACGCCAGGTATCCATGGCAACATCTACGTTTTTGTATTTTCTTCATTGCTTAACATATAATAAAGACCCCAACAGAAGAAAGCATTACACGAAGTACTGATGGCAGGAACTAAGCTTAAAGGCGACGCGTGACTGTGGCATCCGACGTGCAAACCACGAAAGTAAAAGCCGCGATGACAAGCGAATTGGGTACCCGGTGTAATAATACCTTCTGTGAGGAATGTAAGTCCTTGGGATGTCTTAAAGGTTGACCCCGGAGGATATTGTCCCATAATCGACCGGTTTAATAAAGGCTTCCAGATATTGCGTGACAACACTTTGTGATACTTGCTTCTGTTGCGTCCTTCGAGCAAACAGGGGGTCGTATGTGGGCGACGACACCATACATAGTATTTGTCCTGTTTGTGGATCTATGGCTACAATAGAGCCAATCTTTCCCTCTAACATTTTTTCGCCAAGAGCCTGTAAACGAATATCTATACCCAATGTGAGGTTATGTCCGGGTTTGGGCCTGCGATCGTAGCGTCCATTCTGATATTTCCCCTGAATCCTGCCATGGGCATCGCGTAGCAAAATTTGTACACCTTTCTCACCTCGCAGATATTTTTCATAACTCCTTTCAACGCCAAGCTTTCCGATATAGTCGCCGGGCTGGTAATATTCATCCTCATCAATGTCGCTCTGTGAAACCTCAGCTACTTCCCCCAACACGTGTGCAGCATAGGGATACAGGTATTGACGTATTGTCCTTTTCTGCATATAAAAGCCGGGAAAGCGAAACATCTTTTCACGAAACACACTGAAATTCTTGTCGTCTATTTGCGTCATGAACAGCTGTTGCGTAAAGCGGGAGTAACCAGGATTCTTGGAAGGATCCTTTATGTCGTTCATACGTTTGATAAAATAGTCTTTGGTAATACCCAGAGTCTGACAGAAATCGAGCGTATCAAGGGTGTCCTTTTTCCTCATTCATCACCACCATGATGTCGTAAGAAGGCTGGTTATACACGAGAAGTTTGCCGTTACGGTCGCGTATTACGCCTCGGCTGGGGGAATTCAATACGCTTTAAAAAGCATTCGAATCGGCACTCTTCCGGTAATCGTCACTCATAACCCTGAAGCGTGAAAAGCCGTATGATGTATACCGTTACAATGAAAACGGCTACACCTCCAATAACGAATTTCCTGTTTTCAAGATTGAAATTCTTCATTCTTATGAGATAACTAAATGTCTTATACTATTCTATGTGCGCCTTATCCTGTTGTATTATTTTCCTTCTTAAGTTATCAATCACAACTATAAGCAGCAATGAAATGATTGTGCTTGCTACAATATTCAGTATCCATTGCAGCCAATTGAAGAAGGTAAATGTTTCCACAGTGAAGAAAATTCCACAATAAATTAAGGTAAGCCACATCGAAAAATAAGTATAGCTGGCCAGTCCCATCGTTCGGATAGAAGGCTGAAAGTCGTCTTCACTGTCGCGTTGCATGAACAGTTCCAGTAAGTAAGGCTGAATTAAACCAACGAAAGTCATGGCCGAAGCCGCCACACCTGGTGTGTTGGAAAAGCCATCAACAGTTAGTCCAAGCATGAAACTCCATAGTAATATGGCCCATTTGGGGTAATTACGACGAAAGCTTATCACAAAATAAATGTAGAGCAGTGGTGTTGCATAGCCAAAAAGATGGATATGATTAAGCACTAATACTTGCGCAAGTATGAGCACAATATAAAGCAACAAGCGTCTAAAAATCAACATTCATCTTTTTGTTCCTTTACTCTTCAGGTTTAATAATCCCGCATTTACCGTATGCTTTTTGCCACGTTACTGTTTATCTTTCAGCTTCAATGAGTCTTGTGCGGCTCTCAGAACATTTAAACGTTCCATTAATGGTGTATTATCAATTACCACAAACATTACGCAGCCTGCTGAAGTCGGTCGATAAAACCACCTGCAATCTGTACGAGACGCCATCGGGTGAGTTATATACATGCTGAATGCGTCCGATGAGAATGCGGGAGGAAACACCGACGAGTATCCGCTTGTCTCCACATTTTTCATACAGCTTAAAATGGGCATGGCGTGGAATATCATCCACATAAGCTGTTTTTGTATCTCCTCCAGTCCAGTTCAAATAACCAAAATATCCGCGGCCGTGAATGGCACAACTGATGCTCGAAGCTGTATTTAATACGGGGATAACGACAGAATAATGGGACGACGTAAGATATACAATGCCAACAACACCATTGCCACAGGCTACCCCATGTCCTTTCTTACACCATCGTTATATCCTTTATCAATCGTGATAAGGTTGTCGTGGCGGTTCAGGGTATTGTACAACCTTTGCAGGAATGAGACGATAGTCTTTCAAAAGCGACAATTGTCCGCGCTTTATCCATCCGCTGTCTTGTGGTTTCAACAATTTTTGTCGGTCAAAGCCCGCACCTGCTGTTCCAGATACAGGTTGCGCTGTGTAAGTTCTTCGTTAGCCTTTGAAAGTGAGAAAACGATTCTACCTCGGCATTCCATGTTAATATACGCCCGTTTACGGCATTGGCCGTAGAAAACCACACCGATCCACGGTAGCTGTTATACTGAAATAGCAGCACCAATGAAATCACCTCGAGTGAGGAATAGAAACCAATGGTTATGTCGCGCGAGAAATTCGAGAAGATTCCGCATTGTATTATGATAAAAGGTACAAGTCCCTGCCGTTTCTCAAAACAGGCATGAACTTGCACCTTATATGATTAACGCATCAGGAAAGAAAAGCGGTCAACGTTCTTCAGTGCGATACCGGCTCCTCTTACTACGCTGTGTAATGGGTCTTCTGCAATATGGAAAGGAATATTGATTTTTATCCTGAAGACGCTTGTCAAGTCCGCGTAACAGGGCGCCGCCACCTGTAAGATAAATACCGTTTTTAACAATATCGGCATACAATTCTGGCGGTGTTGCTTCCAGAGCCGACAGTACAGCGTTCTCGATTTTTGCCACAGTCTTGTCAATACAGTGTGCAATTTCCTGATAACATACAGGTACTTCCATTGGCAGTGCGGTAATTCGGTTCGGGCCGTGTACCATATAGTCTTCCGGAGCCTCCTCTCCCAGGTCGGTAAGAGCGGAGCCAACGTGTATCTTTATGCGCTCAGCCATTCTCTCTGAAACCTTTACATTGTGCTGACGACTCATGTATTCCTGTATGTCTGCGGTCAAGTCGTCACCTGCAATACGTATGGAATTGTTGCTCACAATGCCGCCAAGCGAAATCACTGCAATCTCTGTTGAGCCACCACCAATGTCTACAATCATATTCCCTTCGGGAGCTTCAACGTCAATTCCTATACCTATGGCTGCGGCCATCGGCTCAAAAATAAGATAAACATCGCGGCCATCGGCATGCTCTGCCGAGTCACGGACGGCACGAAGCTCCACTTCTGTCGAGCCGGAAGGGACGCCAATTACCATGCGTAACGAGTGAGAGAAGAATCTGCTACCCGAGTGAACCATCTTAATAAGTCCGCGCATCATCTGTTCGCACGCTGTAAAGTCGGCAATTACCCCATCGTGTAGTGGGCGGATAGTGCGAATATTGTCGTGCGTTTTCTCATACATCATTTTGGCTTTTTCGCCTACGGCAATCATTTTGCCAGTGTGGCGGTCAAGAGCTACAACCGAAGGCTCGTCAACAACAATCTTATCACCGCTGATGATAATGGTGTTGGCGGTACCCGTGTCCATTGCTATTTCCTGAATAAATGAAAAACATTCCCATTTGAAAAACTATTTCTTTTATTGTTATATTCTTGTTTACTTTGATTCTGCAAACCAGCTGTGGATGGCAGTATCGTAATGACTACTTACACCGAATGCACGCTCAGCGAATATCCTTCGGTCTTCAATGTCGGTTTCAGCATCCCTTTTTGTTCAGAATGTCAAGCAGTACAGGGTATTCTGCTTTTGCTCGGCACGATAACCACTTCGTTGAAGTTTTTGGCACCGGCACGATGAGAGAGATGCCGCCAATGTCAATTTTCTCAATAATATCCTGTTCAGAAGCCCCGCTGGCTACAGTCTGTTCTGAAAGGATAAAGTCAACAATGACAAGGTCAATCTCGGGTATCTGATATTCCCTTACATGCTCTCGGTCACTGGTGTTGCTTCTTCTGGCAAGTATTCCACCGAATATTTTTCGGATGTAGTGTTTTTACACGGCCTCCCAATATCGATGGGTAAGTAGTGACATCCTCTACCTTCTGACAGTTATATCCTAAGCTCGATAAACTGTTGCGTGCCTCCTGTGCTCAGAAACTTTACGCCTTCCTCATTCAGTTTTGCAAGAATATCCTCTAAACCGTCCTTGTGGAACACAGAGATAAAGCGCAGTTCTTATTTTTTTCTTTTTCAGCCATATTTGTGCGTTAACTTTACCTTATATTGTGCAAAGTTACGTCTTTTTGATAAACAGGCATATAATTAATGCGGTTTTTGGAAATGCAAAACGTTAAATAGTTACAGTTGGATGCTCTCATTAGCGCCTAATCGGCTTGTTTTTGTTACTTTTGCATGGTTACATACTGGCAGATATGAAAAAGTTTTATTTTATTTTCATTTTCCTATGGCTTCTTATACCGGGTCCCGTGAGCGCGCAAAGGCATATTCTTGTTTTCGATCCCGAATTGCGTCAGCCGCTAAAAAGGTGCTTCGATAAGCATTGACAGACAACAGACCGATACAACTAATCTTCTTGGAGAAGCTGTTATTCCTGAACGTTTTTGATACGCTTGTTATCAGTAAGGCCGGATATATTACGCTTACTATTCCGCAAAAATACGTCGAAGATTCTATTCCTGTTATTAAAAAATTTAATGCTATTGACGAAGTAGTTGTGATGGTATCACTCCGGATAATCGGGGAAAGTGGGGCATCAGATGGACGAAAAGCCGACCGTATTGAGTATGAATTGAACAATCCCATAACAGGCATTCGGTTTAGTCTGGCTTCTCTTTTAAGTTCCAGTGCCCGCAGAGAGAAGAAAAAGTTACGCCATTTACGTAACCTTTTTAACCGCTCGATGGCGGCAATACGCATCCCATTATCAGTGCTTACCGCAAGGCTTTTGGAGGAATGGGCAATAAGAGCAACGCTCCTTCTGAATCAAGGTAGGCGAACACCACAGTTTTCGATCACTATGACCATACGAGAGCAGCAACGTCAGGCGAATGGTATGCCGCACGAGGCGACAGCCAGATGATTAACGAGCTTTACCAGTGTGAACAGGCTTGTTATGAGATAAATCAAATACCGCCTTCGCGTCGCGATGAGCGTAACGAACGCATACGTCAGTTATTTGGAAAGGCGGGTTCTGCGCTTAATGTCAATACGCCTTTCCATTGCGACTTTGGCAAAAATATTGAGGTTGGTAATTACTTTTTTGCCAATTTCAATCTTACTATCCTCGATGAGAATCGTGTTATCTTTGGTCATCATGTCTATATCGGGCCTAATTGTTCGTTCTATACAGCTATCCATCCACTCGATGTTGAACGTCGAAATGCCGATATTCAGAAAGCGTTGCCCATACACGTTGGCGATAATGTGTGGATAGGGTGGCAATGTTACGGTTTTGCCGGCGTGAGAATTGGCAGCGGTTCAACCATAGGGGCGGGTCGGTAGTCACGCACGACATACCCGATGGGTGTTAGCGGCAGGCAATCCTGCCCGTGTTATCGGGAAAAATAGATGGGTGGGAATAGGTAAATAATTACGCTGAAATAATTTTACAAAACCCTCTTCGTGGTTGCGTTATTTCGTCCATCATGACTGCTTGCCTGTGTATGAGCGCAAAATGAGCTTGTTTGTAAATGGTTGCTATTCAGCAGTTTATGTTTCTTTTGTACATTTTTATAGAAGAAGAACGCTTGTTTTAGTGTGGAATTGTGGGCTGATTGCCGCTGTTTTATGTGCAGAGGCAAGTTATTTTTTTGTTGTAAAAATTTTTCGACTGCGTATTATTCTGACATTCTCTTTACGGCATTAATCCTCTTCCCTTTACGACGTAAAGGTCAGACGATTACGTCGTAAAGGCGCGACGATTACGATGTAATCGTCCGACAATTACATCGTAAAGACGCATCAATAGTGCCGTAAAGGCAAAAAAAGTATATATTCTTTGTATGGATTTACTGTTGTGCAGACTTACACAGTGCAAAAATAGTATGTCCGGGTTATCATATCTTGTCCGTTTTGCCATAAACGTCAGGTGTATGAGGTTATTTTTTGTTCTAAAAGCAGCATTTTTCAGTGTTAAAAACGACCAAATAATTTTACAAAATAATTTCTTCTGTATCTGAATTTGCCTGCTGCTTTATATCTGTTATTCCTACGATAGAACCGTGTTGTCTTTATATTATGATTCAGTATTAGTCGGCGTGTTTTTGTTGATACATTATTGTTTTTTGTGTGGTAGGAAAAAGTGTTTTTCCTTTTATATTGTGTTTATTTTTCTTCCATAACAGGGGATGGTTCTGCTGCAATCATATATCTGTCAGTATCGTTAATGGCAGGGTATGGTATGGATCGGTCTTGTAAAAATATATGATTGAGAGTAAAAAATGAGAGAGCTAAGGGTGGTATTTTCGTTTTTCCTTTTAGCTCACATTCCCATATTACAATACAGTGCCAGCCCATTTTCGCCAGTTTTCGCTGTACAACTGAATCGCGGTGATGGTTCTTTTCTATCTTGTCTGTCCAGAAATCGGTATTTGTTTTGGGTATGATAAAGTATCTACATCCTTTGTGTCCATGCCAGAAGCACCCGTTTATAAACACACAAGTACGATATTTGTGCAGCACAATATCAGGATGTCCGGGCAATCGGGGAAAGTTTAATCTGTAACGGAATCCATGTTCCCATAAATAGTGTCGTACGATAAGCTCGGGCTTCGTGTCTTTAGACCGAATTGATGCCATGTTCCTGTGGCGTTGTTGTGCATTTAATACATCCATGCAGCCAGTTATTTTAACGCACTAAAAATATCTGTGGTGTTTTATCTTGCTTTTCTTTTACTAATTGAATGAAGTGGTTCAGGTCTAAAATCTCAGATTGGTATTCTGCTGGGTAGTTTTTTATATATTTGTGTGGAACAACAAGCGTTACATTTTCATTTTTCATTTCTTTCAACTGGTTTTTGGAAATAGCTTGTTGTAGGGTGAACAGATGCTTCTCTGATATTCGGTTTGCCTCGTTAATGACCTGACGCCAACGGTCTTTACATGTTGTTTTTGCAGCCAGAGAGATTAATAAGTCTGCCGGGAACTCGAAATTGTGATAGCATATTCCGTTTGGAAATATGAAATCAGGCTTTTTTCTATCCTCTGTATTAACTTGTTCTTCATATAATATATTGCTTGCATCGAAAGATGGCAGCAAGATGGTGTTCAGAGATTTCCCCGCGTGATTTGCGCCGGTTCAGTATCTGATTGGCTGCAACAATAAACGATTTTACATCATGAAAGGGTGTGCCTATGATGTTTTTACAAATCTTATTCTCTATTTTCTGAAACAGAATATATTCTGTATCTGTCCAGTTTAAGAGCATTTGGTCGGGTTCAGCCTGAATCCTGTTTAAGTTTATATGAAAGGCTTCATCATAGCATGTTCTTGCAAAGTTGGCTGTTTGGGTAGTTTCGGGGAAATCATAAAGTTGGGATACAATGTTGTTCAGCAGGCCATTGAGTTTCTCTTCGGGCTTTTCTCTTTCTGCAATATCAATTAACTGGTTGGTCTTATCGGGTGAAAGATTGAAAAACAACAGGAAACTGTCAATATCTTCATCATTCGATAATATGTAGCCAACATAGTTTTCCTCATCAATTTCTGCAAGTATCAGGAGGCTTCCCACATGATCATCATTAAGAAAAGGGAAGTTATGTCCGAATCTCGTAATACGGAACTCGTTTCTTGTACCTTTTTCCATAGTATATGAATCTGCTTTTAGTAACAAAGTCGTCCTGCCATTTAATATTTACATATTTATCTTTATTCTGCCCTCGTTGGACGGGTTCTTCGAAAAGAAGCCTTGCTGCATTCTTTTGGAATATAGAAACCTGCCCGGTGACATCAGTTGAACCCGTATCGTTAGCTGTAATATATCTGCAAAAAGCACATTGGGATGATAGAATGTCTTGTATTGTTTTGGAAAGGACTCCGTCCATAATTATTTGATTTCTAAGGTGGTTAGTATTTGTTTAGTAACTGCAGAAATCAGAGGAACAATAACAGAATTGCCAAACTGCCTGTAAGCCTGAACGTCTGATACTGCGTTTATGATATAGTTATTTGGATAGCCCATGAGGCGCGCGCACCCTCGGGGAGAGCTTTCTAGGTTTATTCCTTCGCCTTGTGGTATTAAAATCTCTGACCCGTCTTTGTAATAGCGAGCACTTAATGTCCTTGTAATACCGTCTAAATCAGCAAGCCCGAACCCGAATCCGTTACCTTTTGCTTTTTGTTTAACGGCATAGTTCTGGAGGTATGCCCATAGCCTGTCAGACAATGTGTATTTGAAGTCAACTTCATTATCAAGTATATCTCTGACTTTCATTTTAGGATCTTCTGACGTTGGAAATTCAAAGTGTTCTTTTCCATGAAAGCGTTTTTTGTCAAACCCGACAATTATAATTCGCTCTCTGTGCTGGGTACGAAAGCTTTTACCATCTATAATCTGATAGTGTATGGAGTAATAAGCTCTTCCAACGTCTCCCGAATTACTTTAAATGTATTTCCTTTATCATGTGATACGAGATTTTTACATTCTCCGGGATAAAGGCTTTAGGGCGGAATCGGCGTAAAATTTCTGCAACATCAAAGAATAAGGTACCTTGTGTCTTATCGGCAAAGCCTGTCGGACGCCCTAAACTGTTTTTCTTTGCAACACCGGCGATAGAAAAAGGCTGACATGGAAACCCTGCACATAGTATGTCAAAGTTCTTAGGTATAAAGCTTTTTGTTGACTCTAATGTTATATCTCCAAAAGGCATTTCACCATAATTAACAAGATATGTCTTTTTGAGAGAACTTGTTCCACTCTGATGAAAACAAACACTTTCCTCCATGCTCCTGCATGGCTAAGCTGAAAGCCGCCTATACCCTGCAAATAGATCTATAAATGTGAATTTGGGCTTATTGGGACGTGAAATGGTACATTTATGAAGTCAGTAAAAGATTTGTTTCAAAGGATTGTCTACAAACAGTACAAATATCATAGTCTGAATAATCATCAAGTTTACCTCGAGATTCGAGGTATGCTTTTATTGCCGCTATGATTTCTTCTTTATGCTGATTGTCTGGGCAACTATTGTTTGTGAAGGATTGGTTATGCAAATATTGGCTTAAGACTGCTATTTGATTGGCATACGAGGTTTCTCCATAGATACGAACATCGTCCTTATATTCCTTTTCAGGAAAATTTACCAGTCTTGTATTCTTCTCCATATGTAACATTTTTAATTGTAAAAATAAGGAAATAAAATGATATTGTTTATGGAAATGTATATAAAAAGTATATATGTATTGGAGCTTTTCCTGTTCTTTATATTCATGATGTTATGTTTGTATTTTGTTTCGTTATAACTTTAATCCTGTTTTAAGCTTTACGTTTGTTTTTAACTCGTTTTAACTATCTGTCGTCACATTTGTTACTATTTCATCGTTTTTGCCGGTACTACCTTTGCATCCCAGTTAAACGTAATTATCAAAAACAGAATTATAATAGGAATGGAAAATCAGATGTTTTGTTTCCAATGTCAGGAAACTGCTAAAGGGAACAGGGATGTACCGTTCGCGGTGTTTATGAAAGTTGCCTGAAACATCACGTTGGCAAGATTTGCTTATCAGTGTTGTTCGCGGCTTGGGTACAATAGGTCATGTGTTGAATGAGGCAGGTGTGTCCTACGATAAACAAAAGGCAGGCGATAGTATTGTCGATGGCCTTTTTGCCTGCATTACAAATGCTAACTTTGATGATGATGACTTCTTGGCCGGGTTGACGAGCGCGCGCTTAAAACGTCAGCTACTTGATACGGCCATGGCTGCTAAAAGTATCGCTGCCCGATTATCAGGAAGTGAAGTGGGAATGGTGAGAGGCCGATTATTTGGCTGAAGGTAATCGTGAAGGTATTCTGCAATACCAATGCTGACCAGCGCTCTTTAAAGGAACTTACAATCCTCGGACTGAAAGGTATGGCAGCCTATTACGAGCATGCTGCACGCTTAGGGTATCGTCAGGAGGGATATTATTAACTTTATAATGAAGGCTCTTGCCGTCATCTCAAATCCTGATGCCGATCAGCAAACGCTACTTGCTACGGTGTTAGAAACCGGCAAATATGGTGTTGACGTAATGGCTCTGCTCGATAAAGCAAATACCGAAAGCTACGGAAACCCCGAACTTACCAAAGTAAACATTGGGGTAGGCAAGCGTCCGGTATTCTTATTTCGGGTCATGATCTGCACGATATTGAAGACCTGCTTGAGCAAACACAGGGTACAGGGGTTGATGTTTATACACATGGTGAGATGCTTCCCGCCCATTAGTACCCACGGTTAAAGAAGTATAGCAACCTCGTTGGCAACTACGGTAATGCACCGGTGGCAGCAAAAGGAGGAGTTTGCAAGCTTTAATGGTCCAATCATTTTCACAACAGAACTGTATCGTTCCTCCTGCCAAGAACGCCTCAGTATAATGATAAAGTGTTTACCACGAACTCGACAGGGCTTTCCCGGGTTGGAAATATGTTCCTACGCAAAGCTAACGGTCATGAGGACTTCTCAGAGGTGATTAGCTGGCACAGACTTGTGAAGCACCTACTGAAATAGAGCATGGAGAAATCGTGGGTGGCTTTGCACATGCACAGGTTTTCGCCCTTGCCGACAAGGTTGTTGAGGCTGTAAAGAGTGGGGCTATTAAGAAATTTGTTGTGATGAGCGGTTGCGACGGTCGTATGAAGAGTCGTAATTATTATACCGATTTTGCAGAAGCTGTTGCCCAAAGATACTGTTATTTTAACCAGCGGCTGTGCAAAATATAAGTATAATAAGCTTAATTTGGGTGACATCAGCATACCCCGTGTACTTGATGCAGGTCAGTGTAACGACTCTTATTCGTGGGCGGTAGTCGCTTTGAAGTTAAAAGAGATATTCGGAGCCAACGATATTAACGACCTTCCTATCTTCTTCAACATTGCCTGGTACGAACAGAAGGCAGTTATTGTGCTGTTAGCTCTGTTAAGTCTGGGTGAAGAATATCCATATCGGCCCAACGCTGCCGGCTTTCGTTTCAGAAGGTGTGCTTAAAGTGTTGATTGACAACTTGGTTTGGCTGGTATCTCTACGGTAGAAGAGGATATTAAGAACTTTGTATTGAGCTGATATTTACAGCTTTATATTGTAAGAAGAGCACAATAGGGATAAAACCTCTCCTGTGCTCTTCTTTTTTTATGATGTCTTTTCAATGTTTAGTGTAGGGCTTATCGTGTTGTGGCATCATAGGAGGGTTGGTAATTAAATGTCGGGGAGGCTCTGCTTGCCATGATATTACCCGGGAAATAATACGCGATACGGCTTTACGGTATCCCCTAGGATAGCAGAATGTAAGGACATACCAGCAGTTTTCGCGCAACACTCCACGGCTTAAGCTGACATATTCGCTAAAGTCTTGCATAGCCTGGCTTGTGGTAAAACTACTGTCTTTGCATGTAATGACACTCTTTGGAAGTACGCGGCATGTCATGATCAGGTTGATACCATTGTTATGATACGAAAAACTAACATGTCCCGTACCGTACCATGCTTCACTGCTTTCTTTGAAAAACGAAGGGTAGGAGAATGTATAGTTGAGGTCATTGTCGGTATAGGTATTGAAGTTTGCAAAGTTCATGGCTTCCTGAAATTTCGTGGGTTCAGGCCGTTCATCTTCTTTTCTCATACTTATATCGGCAATAATGGTTAATGTTGCCAGAAGCAGCATCACGGATAAAAGCTTTTTCATGGTTCGGATAACGTTATTTCATGATACCGTTTTCGGTGTCGCGGTTGTTCAATGTTCGCGTAACGGCTCGTGAACGGTGTCCTTTCTGCAGTCGCCATACGAAAGAGAGGGAAAGTTGGTTGCCGCTATCGGTAGAACTGTTGCTATGCTGACGGTGAAGAAAACGGTTCACTAACTCGGGATGATATTCTCTTATGCGGTGGCTGAAAGGGTTGAGCCACATCAGCGACAGCGTGCACGGCCCCATACGATAGGAGCAATTGAACACGCATTGTGCCCCTTGCCGTATAATGGTTTCGCCTTCCATGGCGCGCCATCCAGTGTCAGCCGTGAGACTTATAGTCCATCGTCCCAGATAGGGCTGTTGCCTGTATGTTATAGTTAAAGGCTGTGTAGCGATGCTCATAATTGTCGCCGTGGTTGGCAAAATGGTTGATGTAAGCTGCCAGAAAGCACGAAAGCTTGTCAGGAATAAGCTGATATTGTGCATAGGCCGTGCAGTAAAGCATGTCAATTCCTTTCTGATTTTTGCGTGTAATAGAAAGTGATCGTCGGCCGACCGTGTATAAAGAGCCATATTACAGTGGCGTTCAGCCCAGTACATAACGTTTAAATTGGCGGTAAGGCGCGGCAGCGTCAGGGTGGCATCAAGAGTGTGTTCGGTACGTCGGCTTGGCTTAAGGTCAGGACTTCCTACCGACCACTCTCTGCTTCCCTGTCGGATAGCCGTGTTGCTAATCATGGCTACGCGGCTGACGAAGGGGCTTTATCTCAAAGCCATACTTCAAGGTGAGCGGCGCGACAGGCTGGTAGCTGACGGTGATTTTCGGCCGGAAGAGCCAGAAGTTATATCGGTGTTCGTGCTGGCGATAACCGAGAAGGGTCATGCCTGCACCTGCCGAGTAGCTTAGTTTTGACACTTTTCCCTGGGCCTCGACATACAGGTAAGCACTGCCATTATGGATGGGAGTGGTAGAGAGTACGTCGCCCGTATAGCTGTTGTACGTATATTTCAAGAGTCCTTTATATCCGGCCGACAACGTAAAAGGCTTTAGTTTGGTTTCGTAAATAGCCTCTGAAAGGAGCGACCATACGTTGCCATGTACAGAAAATTCATACGGTCCGCCTTCGTCGTTATAGTGATTCTCGTCTGTGTTGATGTGGGTAACAACGAGGTTTGCAGTAAGCGAGCGTCGGCTTCCCAGACGGTGTGAGGTAGAGAGTCGAGTGAAGGACTGAACGATAGGGAAGCGTGCTTCTGCAATGACAGATAGGATGAGGTTCCCTCACTGACTAACGTGTGCGTTAAATCAGTGGGCTCGTGACTGAAATCACTCGATAACCGTACCTGGAATACGTTGTCGAGCGAGTCGGTAAGGCTGTATTTCAGCTGTACTTTATTGTCAAATTCGCGCATGCGTGTATCCTGAGATGTTCGCGAAACTATATGGTGTGTACCGTTGTTTAGCAGATAATCGGCCAGCTCTTCCGACTGCCCGCCTCGGGCATCCTGATAGCCAAGGTCGTAGTTTAGCCCCCATTCAGAGTTTCGGTGTGCCAGATTGGTATAAACCGTATTATGTCCGCTGTAGGTGGTAAGGGCGTTGGTGAGGTCGGTTCCCAGGCTGTAGCCCGTTTCGGTACGATGCGTAACGATGTTGATGACGTAGGCGACGTCTTCTCCGTAGCGCAGTCCCCGGATGGTCAATAAAGTGGATATGAAGTATGGTTTTGGGGTCAAGACCAATGATGTCTGTTTGTGAGGCAATGGCTCCATTGAGTCGGAGTTGGACAGTACCGAGGTTATTCAGTGCCGTAACCGTATGTTTTATTTCGTCAATCCTGACATGAGGTAGTCCGATACGGCCTAACAAGCCGTAACTGTTTGCCGCGGCCTCCTTGGCTTTTGCCGATGGAAAATAAACGCGGCCGTCGTTTCGGGTTATAATACGCGCCGCTTTCACATGAACTTCCTGTAGGGTGAGGGTAGAGTCGGCGGGGGACTGGTAAGGGTATATCCTTTGTGGGGATAGAATCATTCTGTGCCCGGTCTCGACAGAACTGATGAAAAAGGGATAAATAACAATAGGTTTTTCTTCATGTTACGATTTTTGCCACAAAGATAAATGGCAATAAGAGAATGGAAGAAAAACCTTACTGACATCTTCCTGACATTTAATGGTCAGGAAGATACATGTTGATAGTCAGCTGTTTAGTGCTTCTTCTGAAGCTGATAGCTGCGTCCCCTGTCACAAATAATATGTAATCCGCCCTGCTCCTCAACGATGGGTTTTGAGGCGTTTCATCAGAGTGTAGAGTGTTTCGCTGGCATCGGGCTTGATTGGGCCAGAGCTTTTGACAAATGATTTCTTTCGGAAGTTTGAAATCAGAAGCCTGAAAGAAAAGTGTCATCAGCTGCTCCTGCATGGGTGTAAAGCGTATGGGCTGGTGGTGAAGATTGAAGAAAACGCCATCCCTTCGTGGTACGCTATCGTCCCTAGTACTTTAAAGCCGGTGTGTCGGCGTCTGGCAAGGCTCATCGAAAGAATGAACCACAATACCGCTGCTGACGCAAAAAGACCCGAAAGCCGTTGGTCAGACAGCGAGAAAACGGTGGCAACAGAGCAGTTTGCATAGCTTTGGAACTCGAGCTGACGCCATTTTATCTTACGGCTTTGCAGGCCATCATGATGCCCTTTCACCGCATAGTAAACGAAAGATGACTGCCGAAGACTGTCAATCTGAAGGTGACGGCGATACTCGTACAGGGTATCGGGCGTAAGATAACTGTCTGTTTTCGTCTTGAGTGTTTGGGTAAGAGCCTGATTCATATCCTGATGATGTACCTTCAGCCACACGGTAGCTGTGGATACTTGAGGCAATTGTGCAAGTGATGAGGATAATAAAAACGAAGACAGATGGTAAGCTTTCATGATACTTGAATATTTTTGCGCTTCAAATATAGTCGTTTTCTGGCAATTATGGGTTATAGATATTGCTATTTTTTTATGTTTTCGGGTGGAAAAACTAACAGAATTATCAATATTTCAGCCAAAGCACGTATATTTGTAATATGAAAAAGGTAATATATTTCTTTTTGATACTGATGTTGACGGCATCATGTACAGGTTGGTGCTCAGAGCCTTGACGGCACATGGAAAGGCGTATTATCTGTTGGCCCGCAGAAGTTAACCCTGATCTTACACGTAAGCGAGGCTGAACGTTCGGTAAAAGCTTGATGTGATGGAACAAAGGGGTAAAGGGCTTCCCCTCGCAGTGAATGTGCTGGAAAATGATTCGCTCAACGTAGCCATGGCACAGATAGGGCTGCATTATGCCGGGCGTTTACGGAACGGTGTTATTGAAGGAACGTTCAGCCAAAACGGTTTTATAACACAGCTTATATTTAATAAAGGTGAGGTTGTTCTGAAACGACCGCAGGAGCCTAAGCCGCCTTTTTCATTATCGAGTGAGAATGTTCAATTTGAAAATCAATCGGCAAAGGTTTCACTTTCAGGCACATTAACTTACCCTGAAGGCTATAAGGAGGGGCAAAAAGTGCCGGTAGTGCTTATGGTTACGGGCAGCGGTCCTCAGAATAGAGATGAGGAACTGATGGGACATAAGCCCTTTTTAGTTCTTGCCGACAGGCTGGCGCGCCATGGAATAGCCTCATTGCGCTATGACGACAGGGGAGTAGGGGCAGTCGACGGGCGACTTTTTCTTCGGCCACAACAGCGGCTTTGCTACGGACGCTTTAGCGAATTAAATACCTCCGAGGTCTTAGAAGTTTTCTTGCGTAGGTATTTTAGGGCACAGCGAGGGCGGAAGCATCGCCTATATGCTCGGGGCCGGGGGCAATGCCGACTTTATTGTCAGTCTGGCTGGGCCGGCATGTAAGTTTGATACGCTTATGATGCTACAACTAAATGGGCTGAGTAAGGTGCAGGGTGCAAAAGAAGATGTGGTACACAGTGTAGCAGAAACGCGACAATTATTGCTTTCAAAGGATAATAGTTTATGGATGAAGTCGGCTCTTGATATGAATTTTTCAAAGTTTTTGCCATTAATAAAATGTCCGGTTATGGCTTTGAGCGGTAGTAATGATTTAAATGTTTCCTGCCGAATTTAATATGCAGTCACTACAAAACAGCCTGCCACATAACAGCAAAAACGTTATTAAAATATATCCAGGGTTGAATCATCTTTTCCAGCATAGCCCCACAGGCAATCCGTTGGATGATGTAAATATAGACGAAACTATGTCTGAAGAGGTGATGAATGATGTGTGCACGTGGATTAATAAGGTTACAAACAACAATCATTAATTGTAATCTTAATTTTGAATATCATAGAAAAACCTATGGAAATGCTTACTAACATTCCATAGGTTTTTGAAGTAATATTGTATAATATGTTACAGAAGCATTTACTGATAAGTTTCTTGATGCTTTCAATCAATTTATCGAGGGGAACACCCGAGCGTTCACTCATCATTTGTACATTTACTTTCCCCAGCATTAACTTGCCTAAAGGCGAATTAAGCATCTTGAATTTAGGATCAATTTCAGGCAAACGACCTTTAAGTGACGGGTATTGCTAAGCAAATCCTTTAAGCGAGTTTGAGGCGTAATATCGGTTATGGGTGACGATAATGTCTCTTCGTCCTCAGCTTCATGATGGCTAACCGCTTCTTCTGCGGGCTGTTCGCTGGCATTTTTCCGTATCATTGTTGCTCCATGTAAGCAATGTTTGTGACCCTTCTAAAGCACGGATGTGCGTACAATCCTGCATCATCTCGAGCACACCACGAAACTTTCCTTCCTTATCGCGGACGGCAATATAGGTTATATAGATGAAAAGGTTGGGCTTATTAATCCAAAACTCGGCCTTATCCTGTTCTCCACTCCTAAGCTTATCAATTACCTCCCGAACGATATGTGCACTTTTTCGTGGATGACAATTCATTACTTCACGCCCAATCACATTTTTACTGCGTGGAAAAATACGATGGTTTGTATCTGAATAGAAGCGTACAAGCTCGTTCTCATCTACAAAGGAGATGTCGACAGGCAGATGTTGATATATCAGGTTTATTTGCTCCAAGCTCAACTTTCCTGTTGTAACATCTAATAGTTGGTTGTCTCCTTGTGCTGCATAACCGTATTTAGCGAGCAGGGATTGTAGCTCGCTGGCAAAACCATCCTGTACTTTTGGTGATGCTTCTTCTTTGTTTTCGGTGGGCTTATGTTCTACTTTGAAGAAGGCAAAACCTATTTCCTGGTCACCACTTTTCATCTCATCGAACTCGTCAGCACTTATCAAGGCCATTGACGTTGGGTAGAGAATGAACTCCTCTTTCTGCATTAAATCGCGTGCATATAGCAAGACACGTTCCTGCTGTTTGATGAAAGCCTCCTCGTTATCTTCCCGTAACAGACGTTCAGCCTCCTTATTTCGTCACGTACCATGTCGTCGAAGGTCCACATGGTTGTTGTAGGACGGGTGAATCCCTTTTGTTCAAGCACAGGATAAAGCTGGTTTTGCTTGCGCTTATAATGTAATGGATATTGGCTGATCTGGTCGTAAAGTTCAAGCCATTGGTTCTTAATCATGGGATATTGCACCAAGTCTTCCACAGCCAAAAGCAGACGCTTCATCTCCTCGTTCTCCTTAAGGTAGTGCATAATAGGATGGTCGGCAGGCAGGTGGGGCATGGTATTATCTATCAAATCTCCCAGCATATTAATGATGGCATGTACATCTTCACGAATACATTCGTCGTCGGTCTCCTCCGTCATGGTTTGTTCGATATACGCAACATGATAGGCACTAACTTTCCTACACGCTCTTTAATTTGCTGATGAGCTTCATCAGCTGAAAAGTTCTCCGGCTTTAAATTTATTCTCAATCTCAAAAAGGCCTTCAACTTTTCCGGATCCATCGGTGGAAGATAATCTTTCATTTTTATAGTTCATATCTGTTTTGTTTTAATTCTGTTTGCAAATGTAGATATAAACAAGTGCATATGCGGTAACAATTGTTATTTCATAATGATAAAAATAATTAAATATGGGCGTTTTTTATGAGTGTAAATCCATGCGGCTATTGTTATTTCTTATTTGGCAGTATACAGTAATCGGTTTTTTGTGGGGGTAAAATAAAAGGAGGATAGAACTGTAAATATTCTATCCTCCTTACGTTAAATAATCCTCGTGACGTACTAATCAGCCTTTATTCAATTCTGAAAAACATTAGTTTTCTCCTTTTTAGTTGACACGTCACAAATGTTCTTCTGTTAGCAATGTATCAGAAATTAACGATGGAGCTCATGTTGATGGCACCAACGTTTATTACTCTAGCTTTTTGATTGTGTTCTAATTGGTACCGCCGTATGATGCTGTGCCAATAGCGGTGTTTATGAAAGTTAAACACATAGGGACCCTCAGAGTTTGAAGATGAACTAAAAACACTCCCATTAAAAACCTAATCGAGAATGCGCCTTTGAGAAAGAGAGTAATAAGCATCTCTATCTTGCTCCGCCACCATACATTTGAATAATGTCACTGGATTGGTAGTGGTTCTCGTATGATCCTAATGCTGGTAAAAGAAATAATTGGCAGTATTTTGGGGAGTTCCTTGTGCGATGGTGTTATTCGTGCCTCCATGCATCTCAAAACCTCCCATTTGCATAGGGTTAGGGAATGTGGTTTTCATGGCAGCTTCTGTTATTCCGTTTTCTGCTGCTATAATGCCGAGCTTCTTGATCACATTCCTCCTTTATACAACTTTTCCGCGGAATGTCCATACTGCGTTATCATCCCAATGGGCATCTCCCTTGTCTCTAAACCATACCATTTCCTGAATAGTAGGATTATTCTTTGATGTTGCTTTTGCCTGGTATAAAGTAGTAGTACCTGAATAAATTGATCCTCCACCAAAATCCTGGGTATAATTATAGTTTACACCTGTGTACGTTTCTTGTGTCATTCTATTGGCGTCAGATGCAGTTACTAAATCAGAGCGGTTATAGAATACCAGTAGCATAGTCAATAGGTGTCTTTCCATACCACATGTCTTGTGGGGCGTCCCACTGATAGTATTTAGCTGCTGTGTAATCGGTAAACAGCATGGCTGTTACAGGGTATACGGTGTTAGCGTTATAGCTTTTATTCGGTGTCAGCGTCTTTGTAATAGTTGCGGTTTCGTTTGAAACGGTGTTTTTTACCGTATATTCTACCGTCAGACTGTGTGTTCCAGGCGCGATAACCATGAATGCAGCGTTGGTAGGCTGGCTGGTTTGGCTATTGGTAACATCGAAGTTATTGGTGTTAAGTGTTATGGTATTGCTGCTTCCCGTACCGCTTAAACCGCTTGTTGACAACGTGTATGTGCCGGCAATGTTATTGTCTGATGTAACCTTTACTTGTGTCATTACCCAGTTTGTTCCTGCAGCATTGGTAGTACGAGGCAGGAAACACAGGTAAGATGAATGGTGAGTAAGGTCAAATTTGTAACCCCCACCAGTTTGACGTGTGGCCTGTGCTGTACCACAGTCGCCAGCCTGACCAAAAGTGACTGGTTGAGTTTGGCGCGTTCTGCGTTTGGCTTGTCGCAATATTTTACGGTGTTATAACTTGTTCCATTGGATCCTGTATAATAAACATCGTATGTAGATGCCGTATAGTTTCCCGAATAGAATATGAAACCAGCCCGTGCCTGTTTTGCTGTTATGGCTGTGGTTGCACTGTTGTTATCGTTCAGGAATATTTTGTCGTTGGGTTCCCAATAAAATGTAAGCGTATGATTATCACGATCGTAATCGGCTGATGTACGTGATCCACTCATATCACGCTTTACAGCGGCATTGGTTCCTGCGAAAAACTATACCTTCGCCTGAATTACTATTGCCAGGATCGAGCGAATTGTCGTTTGAGCGAGCACTAAAGCCTATGACAGACATTGCTGCCAGAAAAAAATACTTTGTTTTCATTGTTTTTCTTTTCAATATTTAAGTTGAGACCATGTTGGCCTCATTCTTTATACTTTTGTTTGTAACTTACTTAACGTTAATCGCCATCGTCGGGCGCTACCCATCCTGAGCCTGCACCACCGCCGTTGTCGTCATGGCCACCATTCCACTCTTCAGGTGGTTCTTCTTCTCTTCCCTGCCTTATGACCACCGTTAAAACTTGTTTGTAAAAGCGCGTTTTCCCATTTTAAAAGGAGCTGGTTGTCATCCATGGGGCAATGTAAAATTCCTTTTTCCCATTTGAAGATAATTTTGTAACTATTATGTTATGATGAATAAAAGCTTCCTGTTAATGTTTGTCCTGTTAACTCAGGCACACAAAAAAGCGAGCAAAGAAAACCAGCTTGAGGTTCTTTGCTTACGGAAAACGGTAAGGGCCATCCCTTGCCTTTGTATACAATAATAAATAAAGGTAAACGCTTATCAGCGTACTACCTGTAGGGGGTAATAAATTATTTGGATTTACCAAATAAATAATGTTAAAATTTAGTAACATTTATACTGTTTTGTTGCACAGTCAATCACGAAAAACTCTCTGTTGGTTTTTAAACCTGTGTTTTGTATTTGCTCTGTAACAGGAAGCGTAATTTGTATATTAAACTCTCAAAGCCACTTAATTAATGGCTGTAATGATGTCTGCAAAAGGTAGCTATAATTCTATAAAGAACAAGTATTTATGCAGTTTTTTTAGTTGAAATATGAGCATGATGGCTATTTAAAGGTGAATAATTATTGTATAATGTCATTTTGTCTTTGATGTATGACAGTGTGACGCAGAGAAAATAATGCAGGCATAAAAGATTGTATAAAGCGCAATGTAAACAACAAGTAAATAATAAACTATTAAAAATATAACGATTATGTATACACGTAACAATTGGCTTTCCAGAAGTTTTTAACGATTTTCTTAGTAACAATGATATGAATCGTACAAGCGCCACAGCGCCTGCTATCAATGTTCTGGAGAGTGAGCATTCGTATACAGTAGAGCTTGCCGCTCCGGGCTTAACAAAGGATGACTTTGATGTTAACATTAATGCAGATGGCGATTTAACCGTGCGTATGGAGAAACATTCAAAGGAGGAAGAGACGCAGGGCCGCTATCTTCGCCGTGAGTTTGCCTATTCTAAATACGAGCAAACACTTATCCTGCCTGATGATGTAGACAAGGAGAAAATTGCTGCACGCGTGGCTGATGGCATTCTTACGGTTGAACTTCCTAAGAAAGATATTAACAACAATAAGATAACACGGTCTATCGAAATTGGTTAACCGCTTTGTCCTCATTAGTATGTTGGGAGGAATTTTGCTTCCTGTTATTCCATGTAAATGACGAAGAAATGAAAGAGAGGATTATGTTATAACTGCATGAAGAAGGCAGATATATAATTGTGTAATTGTTAGTTTTAAGCCTTGAATATGTAAGTATTCAGGGCTTTTTTTGTACCTTTGCCGAAATTCTAAAGCATTTTCAGGTGACAGTTATGGCATATCTTATACTTTTTACTTTTGCTCCGGCATCAGTTTGGTTACAAATGGTATTACTTATTATAAGTATAGGTATTGTACTTTGGGGAGCTGACCGACTTACAACTGGTGCAGCAGGCATTGCTCAAAGGCTTGGAATGCCACAGATTGTCATCGGATTGACTATTGTGGCAGCAGGTACTTCAATGCCCGAATTCTTTGTAAGTTTGTTATCTGCCATCAATGGGACGCCCTGATTTAGCCGTTGGAAATGTAGTTGGCAGCAATATTTTCAATACACTTCTCATAGTAGGATGTACAGCAATGGTGGCTCCTATTGCTATCTTACGCATTACAGTGAGCGTGATATACCTTTTGCTGTGCTGGCTTCGGTGGCATTAACAGTAATGTGCATGGACAGTAATATCAGCAGAATTGATGCTATTATATTGCTATTGCTGTTTGCAGGCTTTATGTGGATGACGCTTCGTGGAGCACGTAGCGAAGGTAAAGACCCGGCTGAAGCTTCTTCAGAAAAACCTGTTGGCGCAGTAAGAGCAGTTCTGCTGATTGTTGTCGGGCTAGCATGTTTAGTGGCTGGGTCGGACATTTTTGTTGATAATGCTTCGGCGATAGCCCATTCGTTAAATGTGAGCGACGCGATAATAGGTCTGACTATTGTAGCAGGAGGAACATCGTTACCTGAGTTGGCAACGAGTGTGGTGTCGGCCCGTAAGGGCGACAGTGGAATAGCCATTGGTAACGTGTTGGGTTCAAATGTGTTCAATATTTTGGCTATTCTTGGTTTTACAGGTATTATCCATCCTATGTCCATACAGGGGATAACCATGGTAGACCTGTGGATGATGATACTTTCAATGGTACTGTTGTGGCTGTTCTCGTTTACAAAGTATCGCGTTCAGCGATGGGAGGGGGTCTTTCTGGCAGCTGTTTACGTGGCATACATGTGCTGGCTTCTGGTCAACGTGTAGGATAATAAATAAGAAAAGGGGTACTTTGATAAACCCTCTATAACAAAAACAAGACAATGATACAAAAAGAAACAGAATGTCAGTATGCTGTTTATGTTTTTCAGTATACTGTTTTGCGTTTTGCCTCATTTTGGCAAATCTGCTCGAAACAAAAGCAAATAGCCTTTGGTCCTATAAAGCCTTACGGGCGGGCTGATTGTTTTTCCTATTTTCGTATATTATCAACGATTGTGTGTGCGAAGTATGGGGCTTTCGTAAGGCCCGACTGTTGATTTGGGGTGGCTTTGCCATGAATTTTTTCTTTGTTGCAGTGGCTGCTCTATGCGACTGGATACCAGGAGCACCCTATTACACAACGAAACGGGTTTTCATGCCATATTTGGTCTGGCTCCTCGTATTACAGCAGCGTCATTTATTGCTTTTTCTTGTGGGGAGCTTTGTTAATGCTTATGTAATGAGCAAAATGAAGATACGCGATGGCGGTCGTCACTTTTTCAGCCCGTGCAATATTGAGCACGGTAGCTGGCGAAAGCTGCGATTCGTTGATATTTTTCCCTTTAGCACTTAGTGGAGTTGTGCCGTCAAATGAACTTCCCTGTACTCATACTAAGTCAGATATTTTTTAAAGACAGCTTATGAGTTTGTTGCTTTGCCATTGACTATTCGTGTCGTAAAGTATGTAAAAGCAATATGAGGGAACCGATGCCTATGACGATGGAATTAATTACAGTGTGTGGAGAATTTTCAGCGTAAATCATGACTAAATAATAGCTACCGCTGTCAGTTTCAATATTAAATATCAATTAAATGATGAGTGATGACAGAACCGAAGAGGGCCTGAAGGCATTGGGAACAGCTACCCGTTATAAAATGGATTATGCACCTGAAGTGCTTGAAACCTTTGTCAATAAGCACCAAAGTAACGATTATTGGGTGCGTTTTAACTGTCCTGAATTTACATCTTTATGCCCCATTACAGGACAACCAGATTTTGCAGAAATAAGAATTAGTTATGTTCCTGACGTGAAAATGGTAGAAAGCAAGAGCTTGAAATTGTATCTTTTCAGCTTCCGCAACCATGGTGACTTTCATGAAGATTGCGTCAATATTATTATGAAAGACCTTATTCGTCTCATGGATCCCAAATATATTGAGGTTACAGGACTGTTCACGCCACGCGGAGGTATCAGTATTTTCCCTTATGCCAATTACGGTCGTAAGGGTACACGTTTTGAAAAACTGGCCGAAGAGCGCTTTGCAAAGCACGAATAATGATAAACCCAATAATGCTAAAGTACAGGTTAAGTACTTTACCGTTATTGGGTTTGTAAAGTTTTGATGTTGTAGGAATACCTGAAAGGTAACTATTTATTTTCGGTAGTTTCTTCCAAAGCTTTCTTCGATCTCATAGCAGCTATGGCTCGGGCCTTCTTGTTTACATCGTTAATATCCTTCTTTTTATAATAACTTCTTGAACCATCGCGGTCACTTAATACGAGTGAATCGTCACCAAGATAATCAATGTTACAAGTATCGTTCCTAAGATGACTTATGGATAATACACCATCTTTTGACCAATTGGGTGTGCCGCTTACCATAACAAACTTGCCATTCCATATCCTCCAACCCACAAAATAACCTAAAGGCGGATATACAACGGGGCTTTCATCAGCAAGAGAACTGGCTTCGGTAACATAGCCTATACTTGAAGCCTCCCATTCACGTTTCAGCCAGAAGCCATATTCACGGGGTATAAAGAAGGTCTCCTTTAACGAATCGGACATATTTGCTAACATTCTGGCTTGGGAGCGATTGCTCATTTGGCTTGCATTGCGTATCTTAGGCATAACTATATAGCACCAAATACCTTGTAGTTGGTCAATGTCTACTACCAGGTCGGCAACCTTATGATTCTTCCTGTTCAGAACAATTCCAATTTTATCACCTATTTTTAATTTCCCCAGTACGTGCCCCTTTCGATGTGCTTCCAGTATATTATAGGTAACAGGGTCACTGCCATCTTCAGGGAGAAAAAAACGACAACCGAGTCAGAACACCCTTCACAGGCTAATCCATACAAAGTACTGTCGCCAGTCATTGTAATGTGAGACGATACTTGTTGGGTTGGGATTTTATCCTTGTTTTTATTTCCGCATGCAATAAAAAGCATGCTAAAGAAAATAATTATAAATACTGTTTTACCTTTCATCTTGCCGTATTATGTGCTGCAAAGATAGTTATAAATCACAAAAAGGAGGGGCACTCGGTAATTTGATAATTTTTTTGTCTAATTTTGCAAGCCTGATGTATATATATTTATCAGGTTTTAAGTGCCTGTTAAGGGTATATAATAAATTAGAGAACAAAAGAAAAACGAATAGAAATAATGAAGAAGAAAATCCAGTTCAGTCTTGTTTATCGTGACATGTGGCAGAGCTCAGGCAAGTTCCAGCCTCGTAAGGATCAGCTTGCACGTATAGCTCCAGTATTTGTTAAAATGGGATGTTTCTCGCGTGTAGAAACTAACGGAGGTGCTTTTGAGCAGGTTCAGCTCCTCGCTGGAGAGAATCCCAACGAAGCTGTAAGGGCTTTTACGGCTCCTTTGCATAAGGCAGGCATTAAGACACACATGCTTGACCGTGGTTTGAACGCCCTTCGTATGTATCCTGTACCCGATGATGTGCGTGCCATGATGTACCGGGTTAAGCACGCTCAGGGCACCGACATCACACGTATATTTGATGGTTTAAACGACAGTAGGAATATAGCTCCGGCCATTAAGTGGGCGAAGGAAGGTGGAATGACGCCTCAGGGCACATTGTGTAGTACAACCTCACCTATCCATACACTTGATTACTACGAAAAATTAGCTGATGAAGAAATTGCTGCCGGTGCAGAAGAAATATGTTTGAAGGACATGGCCGGTATAGGTCAGCCTGCTTTCCTCGGTCAGCTTACGAAGCGTATCAAAACCAAGCATCCTGATATTATTATTGAATATCATGGCCATTCTGGACCGGGGCTTTCCATGGCATCGATTCTTGAGGTTTTGTGAGAACGGAGCAGATGTAATAGATACAGCTATCGAACCCTTGTCATGGGGTAAGGTTCATCCCGATATTATTTCGGTTCAAAGCATGTTGAAGCATGCCGGATTTGAAGTACCTGAGGTGAATATGGACGCTTACATGGAAGCTCGTGCCATGACTCAGGAGTTCATTGACGAGTGGTTGGGCTACTTTATCAACCCGGCCAACAAACTGATGTCATCTTTATTGCTTACCTGTGGCCTGCCAGGCGGTATGATGGGTTCTATGATGGCTGATCTTGGAGGTATGAGAACTACTATCAATAACTTGCGTAAGAAGAAAGGTGAACCAGAGCTTTCAATGGATGATTTACTGATAAAGCTCTTCGATGAGGTTGCATACGTGTGGCCACGTGTAGGTTATCCACCACTTGTTACGCCATTCTCACAGTATACCAAGAACATAGCCTTAATGAATTTGCTTACTATGGAGCAGGGTAAAGGCCGCTTCGTGATGATGGACGACAATATGTGGGGTATGATTTTGGGTAAGAGTGGTCGTGTTCCAGGCCCAATAGCTCCTGAACTTATTGAGCTTGCCGAGAAACAAGGACGTGAGTTTACTGATGTCGATCCGCATACACAATTGAAGCCTGCATTGGATGATTTCCGTAAGGAGATGGATGAAAATGGCTGGGATTACGGTCAGGACGAAGAAGAATTATTTGAGCTTGCCATGCACCCTGAACAGTATCGCAACTATCGTAGCGGTCAGGCAAAGAAGAATTTCCTGGCTGATTTGCAGAAGGCTAAGGATGCAAAGCTTGGCGCTAAGGTTTCAGTTGAGAGGCTACAGCCTTTAAACATGCTCAGGCTGACGCTGTTGTTGCTCCTGTTAAGGGGCAGATATTCTGGGAATTCCAGGGTGACGGCGAAACGGCACCAGCTGTTGAGCCTAACATTGGTAAAGAATACAAGGAAGGAGATGCCTTCTGTTGGATTCAGTCGCCATGGGGAGAGTTCGTAGAAGTAAAGGCCGACCTGGGTGGAAAACTCGTTGAAATTAACGCCCATCAGGGAGGAAAGGTCCAGAAAGGCAGTGTTATCGCTTATATCAAAGAGATAAACAGAATTAATTGCTGTTGATAATATTATAAAATAACGGCTCGTTCTTGCCGCATGATGTGCGGTATGGGACGGGCCGTACTTTTTGATATGAAAGAAACGATAACGTCTCTTAGCGTGCTTCGCAATCAACTCGTAGGCAGAATACATACTGAAGATGTTCGCCGTATTGTTGATAGTATGGCATATGACGATGGTGACGTTATCGTGAAAGCGTTATATCATCTGCTCTCAGATGCTGATCAGCGCATAGCTTACAATGCAGCATGGGTGCTCAGTTGTTCAGATGGCAAGGTGATAAAGTTTCTTATTCGTTATCAAAATCAGCTTATCGACTTGCTAATAGGCACAAAGGACAAGAGTTTTGCTCGTATATTGTTTTCTATTTTGCGCCGACAGACGTTCGGAAAAAGTAATCTGCGTCCAGACTTTCTTGATTTTTGTTTGAACCAGATAGTAAATACCAATCAAGCCATAGCTATTAGAGCTCATGCCATTTATGTATCATATAGTTTGTGTAAGGCTTATCCTGAACTGCTTAATGAGTTGTTTATGACGCTTCAGATGCTGGAAAGTGAAATGCTTTCTGCTGGATTACTCCATGCTCGAAAAGCTATTATGACAGCAATAAAGAAAAAAATAGGAATTAAAAATATATGAATTATCAAGCTATTATCGACCAGTATTATCCCGAAGATACGGCTCTTCGACATATTTTGATGATACACAGCCGCTCTGTTATGGAGCGCGCGCTGGCTATTTGCGACCGTCATCGCGAACTCAATATTGACCGCAGTTTTGTTGTTGAGGCTGCCATGCTCCATGATGTAGGTATATTTCGCTGATGCGGGCATTTTATGTTATGGTTCTGAGCCATACATCTGTCACGGACGTATAGAGCCGACCTGTTAAGGCAGGCAGGATTCCCTCGTCATGCAAGAGTTTGCGAACGGCATACGGGAGCAGGTCTTACGAAAGAAGAAATAATTCAACAGAATTTGCCTCTTCCGCACGAAGATTTTCTGCCTGAAACATTGGAGGAAAAGCTGATTTGTTATGCTGACAAGTTTTATAGCAAAGTCGAATATATGCCATGAAAAGACACAGAGAACAGGCCGAACGCAGCCTGTCTAAGTTTAGCAAAATCTGGTGTAGAGCGCTTTCGTAGCTGGGCCAGTATATTTGAGTAAGTACGTTAAAATTACGTAATCACCTATATATTCTTTATATATTCTGTAATTTTGCAGATTAATGAGGACAAAGTCTTTCGTCATATTACTTATTTGTGCTGTGGTTTTTGCCTGGGCAGATAGTCGTACGCCACAGCAAAAAAAGCGGCACAGGGATGCCGTAAAGGATTCTGTTATACGTAAAGACTCAGCTAATCATTTTCCTTTTAAAGATGAATCGGCCGCTGTTGATACCACAACGATGGATAGTTTGCAACGTGCAATTTATCGTCATAACAAGGTGGTTGACGATTCTATTCGCCTCGATTCTCTTAACCGTTCGAAGAAAAATGGCATTGATGCGCCCGTTAATTATGAGGCTCAAGACTCAATGGTGTATGATGCTCTGACAAAAACGGCCCATCTTTACGGTACTTCCGAAGTGAAATATGAGAATATGGATTTGAAGAGTGACCGAATAAAGATGAGCCTCGACAGCAGTCTGGTTCATGCAACAGGCACTCCTGACTCTGCATCAAAAGGAGGAATCAAAGGGCGTCCCGTCTTTACGATGGGTAGTGATACCTATGATACCGATACCATAGCATTTAATTTCAAAAGCAAGAAAGGCATTGTACACAATGCTTATACCAAGCAGCAGGATGGCTTTCTGACGAGCGGAATATCGAAACGCGAAGAAAACGGGGATGTTTACCTGGCTCACGGCCGATATACCACGTGTGATAAGGAACATCCCGACTTTTATATTTCTCTCTCCCGGGCAAGAGTTCGTCCCAGGGAAGGATGTTGTTTTGGTCCCGGCTTACCTTGTCGTGGCCGATGTTCCAGTGCCTCTTGCCATTCCCTATGGCTTCTTTCCGTTTACCAAAAGTTATTCAAGCGGCTTCATTATGCCCTCTTATGGCGATGAAAGTGCGCGCGGATTCTATCTTCGTGACGGCGGATATTATTTTGCCATAAACGATAAATGGGACTTAAAAACTGCTGGGAGAGATATACACTAAGGGTTCATGGGGACTCTCGGCAGCCAGCAATTATCGCAAAGCGTTACCGATACAGCGGTTCTTTCTACTTCAGTTATCAGGATACAAAAACGGGTGATAAAGGAATGCCTGACTTCTCAGAACAGCAGAGTTTTCAAGCTACAATGGAGCCATCGGCAGGATGCAAAGGCCAACCCTTTTAGCTCATTGTCGGCAAGTGTTAACTTTGCGACGTCGAGTTATGAGCAAAATAACCTGACAAGTATGTACAATCCTATACCCGTTCTGAGACAACGCACCTCTTCCGTAAGTTGGAGCACGTCGTTTTTCGAGCATAGGCTTGTCGCTTAGTTCCACAGCGAACCTGAATCAGAATATGCAGGATTCGACCATTGCGCTGTCATTGCCCGACCTTAACATCAGTTTGAGCCGCTTTTATCCTTTCCGTCGTAAGAAGGCGGTGGGCAAAGAGCGATGGTATGAGAAAATAGCCGTAAGTTATACTGGTCAGTTGAGCAATTCGATAACGACAAAAGGAAGATCGTCTTTTCCATTCGAACCTGATACGCGACTGGCGTAACGGCATGCAGCATAGCATACCGGTCACGGCCAGTTTCACGCTTCTTAACTACATAAATGTCAGTCCTTCGTTCAACTTTACCGACCGAATGTATACCAATAAAATCATGCGGTCGTGGGATGTAGCTCATCAACGCGAGGTGGGCGATACCATTTATGGTTTCAATAACGTTTACAACTGGAATGTTTCATTATCTGCCAATACCAAGATTTATGGTATGTGGATTCCTAATCGTAAGCTGTTTGGCGATAAAATACAGGCTGTCCGCCATGTGCTTACACCGTCGGTAACTTTCAGTTACGCCCCCGACTTCAGCTCACGCCGCTATGGTTATTACGACTCATACCTGAAAACAGATGCCAATGGCAACGTATCGTATGTAGAATATTCGCCTTATCAGTCGTCATTATATGGAGCACCGGGTCGCGGTCGTACGGGTAATATAGCGTTTGTGCTGGGTAATAATCTTGAGATGAAGGTGAAAAGCGATGACGATTCTACGGGTTATAAAAAGATAAGTTTGATTGACAGGCTCGACCTTTCCATGTCATACAACATGGCTGCAAAGGTTCATCCGCTGAGCGATTTGGGCGTAAACCTCAGTCTTAAGTGGTGGAAGAACTATACATTTAACCTGAATGCCGTATTCGCTTCGTATGCATACGACCTCGATGCCAACGGAATGCCTTATGTGGGTAACCGTACACTGTGGGGTATGGGCAAGTTCGGACGTTTCAGGGGCATGTCACAGAACATTAATTACACGCTTACTCCTGAAAAGTTGAAAAAGCTTTTTGGTGGTGGAAGTGATGATAAAGACAGTAAAAAGCAGAAGGACGACGAAGGTATTGATACGAATATAGAAGCAATGTCGACGACGACATGATAGAAGGCCAGCGTGGAGCACGGAAGAAAAAAGCGGCGGAGGCAAGGCCGAAACCGATGAGGATGGTTACATGAAGTATTCGATGCCGTGGTCGCTTACTTTCGGTTATGGTATTACAATGCGTGAGAATACCGATGTAAAGAAGTTCAATTATCGCACGATGCGCTACCCATACATGTTCTCGCAAACGCTGAATGTAACGGGCAATGTGCGCATAAGTGACGGCTGGAACATCAGTTTCTCGTCGGGTTACGACTTTGATGCCCGCAAGCTTTCGATGACAACGGCTTCGCTGCAGCGCGATTTACACTGTTTTAACATGAGCTGTTCGGTGGTTCTTGCACCGTATACCAGTTATAATTTCACTTTCAGGGCCAATGCTTCAACGCTTACTGATGCCTTGAAATATGATAAGCGCAGCGGTTATTCCAATGCTGTACAGTGGTATTAAAACCATCTGCCTCCAACCATTCAAACTATAAACAGATACAGATACAACGACGCCCCGAATCAATATCATTGGTTCAGGGCGTCGTCGTTTATATTATTTCCTGGCTTTTATCTGTAAAAACAGTATATGTTATGATTACCAGCAGTCTATGCTGCACAGCTTTCATCAGAGCTCTTCGCTACGGGCTTAAAGCTCAAACGTAAGAAAAGCAGAAATGACAGGTTGAGAAGCATACTAATATATGGCACAACCTGCTGAAGAATATGATTGAAGAACAAACCGAATTTCTCCCAGAAGTATTCCGGCTATGAAGCTGACGATATAAACAATACCTGCTGCCTGCAGCCACTCCCTGCCCCTGTATGTAAGGAAAACAGATAATACCAGCAAGGCAATATTTGTAAAAAGCCTGAATACGGTGGTCACGGTAATGAGGGAGAACGATATGCGGTTGTAAACAAAAGGTAAGATACCCATAGAGATGAGCGTAATAAGATTTATCAAAAAGCTTATTACGATAGCACCAATAGCCGCCATACATGCCCATTGTGCCCACGAATTGCGTTGCCTTAATTTTATACGAACGGCATTATAAAGCAAGGCTGTAAAAGCCAGATAGACGGTTGACATGAATGCTATAAAAAAATTGCTGGTCAGTAATGGGGCAGACAGCATCACAAGAACGTTGCCTCCGTGTTCGTTTAAAAATGGCAAGAATGCCTGAAAATAGAATGAAAGCACAACTGTGCCCCAGAAAGCAAAGTTTACGATCTTCATTTCTTTCCTGTCAGTTTCAAAGAAACGAATGGGAAAATAATTTGTATCCATTGTTTTTTATGTGATGAAGGTTCACTTGCAAAGGTAATGTTATTTGACCAGATACATGGTTTGTGTTTGCCTGAAATATTGATAAAATGGGTATATTTGCAATAAAAATGATCTATGGGTAGAAGAAATCAATAGAAAAGTTTTTCGATAAACTTTGTGATAAAGCCTCATCATTGGTTATCATTGCGTTTGGAGCCTTTGGTATGTGGGCTGCGGTTTGCCACCAGAAAAGCTTTTTCGCTTGACAATTTGGGTTATATTTTGTTTCTCAGCTTATATCGTACTGATAGGGCAAGCCACATTATTACGCTGGCGAAAGCGTCGTGACTATAGCCTTAATGGGACTTGCTGATAGCGCCGTTATTGTGGTTTACAGCTATACGATTACCGTTAGTTTCAGCCCGTTTCCCCTTTTTATTGGCCTGATTAGCTGGATAGCCTTATTTTATTGATGTGCCGTGGTGCATGCTTTTGCTGCTGTGGTCGGCACGAAGAGCCCTGCATTTGTTCAGAGATATGAAATATAACGAGCGTTATCTTTACATCGGGAAGGCGACGGGCTTTGTTGGCGCGACATCACGGAGCTGACTTTGATGGACAGTATGCCTTTTATTATCATACGGTTGCGTACACCAGCTTATATAGAAGGTATAAACACTCCACTTCGCCGTATGATGATGCGTATTGTATATAAGGTTACAGGAGCCTGTTTTGTGATAAATACTACCCGATATGATGGAACGCCAAAGCAATTATTGGCTAAACTTAACGATCTTTGGGAGAAACATCGAAGGTATAACGATTTTAATGTTGTTGTATGACGGCCGTCAGCAGCACGGCTGACGATCGTCATACATATAGTGTGGTGGCCGTCAACAATGTTGCTGACGGCCGCCGTATATGACCTTTATTGCATGGAAAGCCATACAATAAGGTTATAAGTTAGTACACATTACGTGCTAAACAATGGTAGTTAAGGCTGCCAGCGAATGGTTTTCGCCTACTAACCACACGATGTCACCGGCACAGAAAACATGAGAGGGATTCACCATGGTAAGATGACGCTGTCCTTCTTCTATACCTACCACCATACAATTATACTGTTCGCGTATTCTGCTGTTTTGTAAATTCTTACCTATCAGCGGACTTCGCGAGGAGATAACAAACTTCTGCAACTTCATTTCACGATCTTCAATGCGCTCATCTTCAGGAATAGTTTCGCCGTTGAGTGCACGCCGAATTGCTGAAGCTGCTCATCGTTACCAATAACCTGCAGTCGGTCGCCGGGGAAAATAATGCAGTCGCCGCCCGGAATGTTCAAACGTTGATAGCCACGAAGAATGCTGCTTACGTGCACACCGAAGCGGTTTCTGAACTCAATTTGCCCCAGACTTCGTCCTGCCCGGTCAGAGTTTTCGGGCACAACGAAATCGGAAATGTGAATATCGCGGTCGAGAAGGTGACCTTCGAACATGGGCTTTCTTTTTGCCCGTAACCTCGGCTTCAATCTCCCGACTGTTCAAATTCTTAATGAAAAGCCGTTCGAGACGGATGGAACGGCTCTTCAATCCGCGCGAAAGAATCATCAGAACAATGGCTGTAAGTGCCAGCGTAATAACGATGGCGTTGGCAAAGCGTGCCAGATAGTTGCAGATATAGAACAGGAAAGTCGCGGCAATAGCTACGCGCACGAGGATAGTAAATATAAGCGGCAGGCGGTTCATACGGCTTTCAATCCACAGGGTTCTGAATTCGTCGCTATGGTTATTCTTCATGATAAGTGCACGCATAAAGGGTGCAATAAACATCAGTGTGAGCACACCGCATGTGCCATTGGCCCACCAGTGGGGCAGAAGATGTCGGATAAAAGGCAGGAAAAAGGTGAGCATGACAGCCGTTATGGCCGTAATGAGGATGGAATATATAAGCGTGTTGAGCGCCATCTTTTTGAGCAGGCGCTGCCACAAGCCTTTTTCGGCAGCCGAAGCCTGATGTTCTGTACCCATGTGGTTGAGCGGCGTAGCCAACGTTTGGGCAGATGCTGCTCGAGAAAAGTGTAGCAGGTGCAGCCGCACGAATCATATAGGGCGTGAGAAAGGTTGTAATAACACTCACTGCAACCACAACAGGGTATAGAAACTCGCTGATAACGCCCTAATGACAACCCCAAAGAAGCAATGATAAAAGCAAATTCTCCTATCTGTGCCATAGAGAAACCACAGCGCATTGCTGTTTTCAGAGGCTGGCCGCTAAGCATGAATCCGAGGGTGCCAAAAATGGCCTGACCTGCCAATATGGCTATAACGAGTACGCCGATAGGCGAGGGCATGCACACAAGAATTTTGGGATCGACGAGCATGCCCACCGAAACGAAGAATATTGCACCGAATAAATTCTTGACGGGTTCGACAAGACGTATAATCTTATCAGCCTCAATGGTTTTCGCTAATATGCTGCCCATAACGAAAGCACCGAAAGCAGAGCTGAACCCTACGCTCGATGAAATCCAGGCCATAGCGCAGCAAAGGCCGAGGGCTACGATGATCATGGTTTCGCTGCTCATCGGTTTGCGCGTGTGACGCAGGAAGGTAGGTATGGCAAAAAGCCCCTGACGAACCATAATACAAGGAAAAAGCCTATCTTAATTACCGAGCCGAGCATCTGCCCGCCATCGGGATTGTTCCCCGATGCAATAGCCGAGAGCATTACCATCATGACTATTGCCAGGATGTCTTCGAGGATAAGCACGCTCATGACAAGCCCTGCAAAGCGTTGTTGTCGCAGTCCCATATCGTCGAAAGCCTTGTAAATAATGGTGGTTGACGACATGGCCATCATGCCTCCAAGAAATATACAGTCCATCCTGCTCCAGGCAAAGGCGTGACCCTGTGAGCATGCCGAGCATCATCATAGAGAATACAATGATGATGGCAGAGATGAAAGGGGAGACGCCCATCTTCAGAATCTTTTTGATGGAAAAGTCTAATCCTAACGAGAAAAGCAGGAACATAACGCCAATATCTGCCCATGTGTGGATGTCACCCTTGTCGATTACCGACATGGTAAGAGGCATATGCGGCGACACTATGAAGCCGGCCACGATATATCCAGCACTAAGGGGCTGGCGTAATTTCTTAAAAATAAGGGTAACAATGCTGGCAACAATCAGAATTAAGGCCAGATCTTTGACAAGTTCGAGGAAGCGATGCCAATGGTGTTTAAAAGTAAAAGGGTAAAAAAGTAAAGAGGTAAACAATGCGAAGTGAACCTATTGAAGAAAATAAAAGGTAAAAAGACGGACGATGACAGAGCGGTTACGTGGGATGATGAAACCCTCATTTAGTCGTCAGTCCTTTTTACCTTTCGGTGAGATTAATCGTTGAAAGTGCCTGTTATTTTCGCAAATTCGGGTGATAACCTGTGCGGCTTTCTCCATCACCCTGAACGCTGACAAACTCGTATGGGCCGTGAAGTTGACGCCTCCTGCGAATATATTGGGGCAGGGCAGACCCGCGGAACGAGAGCTGTGCGCCGTCGGTTCCACCGCGAATAAGCTCAACTTTTCGGCGTGACTCCGGTTTCCTGCATGGCCTTCAGCACAATATCGATGACGTACATATTGGGGTCGATTTTCTCCCTTCATGTTGTAATACTGATCCTTCAGCTCAATGGTAACGGTGCCTTCGCCATATTTTTCGTTCATTTTCAGCGGGCAATATTCTCCATAAAGTATTTGCGATCTTCAAATTTCTTACGGTCGTGATCACGAATGATATAAGCTTAATTTGGCTTCCTCACAGTGGCTATTGATACTTGTCAGGTGATAGAAACCCTGATAGCCTTCGGTAGTTTCGGGAATGTCTGTTTTCAGGAATGTGGCTGTTAAATTCGCATGCAAGTCGGGAGGCATTAATCATTTTTCCCTTTGGCATAGCCCGTGTGGACACTTACTCCCTTAATGGTAACCTTTAGCGCCTGCAGCGTTAAAGTTCTCATATTCAAGGTCGCCGATGTCACCTCCGTCCATAGTGTAAGCCCAATCACATCCAAATTTCTCTACGTTGAAATGGTGAGCGCCACAGCCTATTTCCTCATCAGGGTTGAAGGCAACGAATATCGCCGTGCTTTTATTTCGTCGTGGTCGCGCAAATAGCACATGAGCTTGCACAATTCTCAGCAATGCCGGCCTTATCGTCGGCACCCAAAAAGGGTGGTGCCGTCTGTAACAATGATGTCTTCGCCCTTGTGGGCAAGCAGCTCAGGAAACTTTGCAGGGCTGGAGATTATACCGGCGAAAGCTCGATGTCGCCGCCATTATAGTTATGAATAACACGTGCTTTGATGTTTGCTCCACTGGCATCAAGGGCTGTATCATAATGAGAAATAAAAGCCGATAGTAGGGGTTTTCTTTTTGTATTCGATGGTAACGTGGCATAAATATAGCCCTTGTCGTCCATCTCTACATCTTTTTAGCCCCTCGGCTCAAGTTCTTCTTTCAGGTATTTTGCAAAAATAAGTTGTTTGGAAGTACTCGGTACGGTTTCTGAATCCTCGGCCGACTGAGTATCGAATTTGGTGTAATTAATAAATCTTTCAGTAATATCCATAAGATGAAAAATAAAAATCCGTATGCAGTTATTCATTATTTGCCGGCAGAAATCTTTATATTCCCATAAAGAAATATATGGCTGGCGTATTAATGGGTTGCATGTTGTCAACTAAAAATGTATATATGCAAATGTAGTTATTTGCTTTGATATATTACCAATTTGTGAAAACAAATTCTTTTTATTAATTTTTAGGCGTAATGAACATTTAGTGATTATAAAGAAAGTTGTACGAAATAATCATTACGCCAGTTTTTTATTATTGATTATGGAATGTAATATGATGTTTTAAAATGGCGAAGAAGTGACTAAAACGAATAAACCTTTTAGTTGTTGGATGTTGCAGACTTATATATAACTGGTAATTAGAAGTTAAATTCACGGGTTTCCCATTCGTCTGCCGACTGTAAGTTAATATGGAAAAGTTTCATTAGCCGACTCATCAAAAGGCTTCCCGTATATCGTGTTATCATATTCTTGCGTATTGGAACATGAAGAGAAAGCTTTGCGATGGATTTCATTGTTGGCATTAAACGTTTTCAACAAGCATGTTAAGAGAGTCATTCTCACTTCTGGGAAAAGTATAAATCTCAAGTGTCTTCGTTTTATTGATGTCGGTTGCAGATAATCCGAATATTTTATATTGAGAGCCAGCATTGACACCTACTCCCTTTACGGCATCGAAATGTAGAGCCTCCTCCTGTGTAGACACAATAAATTTGTGAAAATCCTGATGGGACAACATCAGTGAGTTACTAACTGAAATTTAGCGACAGCACGTTTGAGGGAGACGTCGATTTCGCCTGTATGTATGTCAATATCCTTAAACTCGTAGAATGTGTCGGTGACATCTTTCCCGAAGACTATGTGCTCAGGATCGGTTGTTGCAGGATTTTTATCTGCATTATGCGCAAGAACTAATAGTTTATATTTCCTGGGTCGATGTATACTTTACTATTCCGAAATCCTCTGTGCCAGCATTCTGATTGGCATATTTCACCCTTTTGCCATCTTTATATAACACAAAACAGAGATGATGACATGTTTTCGGCAACATTCGTTGTACGTGTAGTAGCATGAAAAGCTTTTTGCTGAGGCCATATCGCCAAAAAGGCACTAATTCAATACGGGCTACTTTGACGGTAAGTGTTACTTTCTTTGTTAGTTCCCGGCCTTGTTTCTGTTTCATCTTCTTGTCAATAGCTACCTTCTGACAGGAACTGAGAACGAAGGTCATTGTAATGCTAGAGATAAAATAATTTTAATAGACTGTTTCATTGGCTTTTTATGTTTTGATGTTTTTGCAAATATAGTTTATTTTTATATACTTATCTGCTTTTTCTCGTATAAAAATGATAAATTTACATTGAAATGTATATTTTAACTTAATTATATGAGATTTATTGGACTGTTACAGTCTGTAATGGGTAGAAATTCTGAGGAATGATCGAAAGAAAGTGTATTTTGGTAACGGAAAATTTGTGATAAAATAGGAGAGGGTGGGTTAGAAGACGTTTTTGTACAGACTTCATAGCCGTCTTTGGGATAGATACCGAGCGTATTGATAGGATAGATTTCCTTATTCACACAGGCTTCGTACCTTGTGTTTTCTCAAATTTTCTGCAATAAAAGTGGGTAGATTTCTTTTACACATGCTTCACGAGCTTCTATTTATGCAATGCAACAGAAAAAGGGTAGGTTCGGAAATATTGTTGATACAGGATTATTGCTATAACTTTCTTTTTCTATTAACAATAAAATAGTTTAGATAATGTAAGTTAATTGTATAAAGCTAATTTTATTATATCATAACACGGATTACTTTATACGCTCTCCGTTTATATTACACTCTCTCGGTTTACTTCACACTCTCGGGTTGGGACCTCGATACATTTAGAAATTGTACTACTATGGTTTATAGCTTTATACGTGTTAAGGAATATTTTCTTCAATCTGTTAAATAAATCTTAGTAGATAGAAAAATGCTATTTCCTTTCATTTTTATCTCGTTTTTCCCTCTTTTCCTTTATCCCATCCTCTATTTTCCTTTGTCCTTTTCCCTTGTTTTCCCTATATTATCTTTTTATTTTCAACGTCTTATCATTCTCCTTGTTTTCCTTATATTATCTTTTATTTTTCAACGTCTATCCTTCTTTTTCCCTATCTATCCTCATTTTCCTTTATCCTTTTTCCTTGTTTTTCCCATATATTGTCTTTTATTTCCCTTTCCTTTTTTTCTTTTTATAAAGAAAAACTATCAATTCTTTCTCTAAAATGGTATACCTTCTATATTTGGAGTGTTTTTATTTCCATTTACAACAACCTTGATAATATTAAAATATAAGATTTCAGTAGATATTTTTATTTGGAGTTTTCAATAAATTGTAATACTTTTTGCATTCGCTTTTAAGAATTAAAAAGCCGCCCATATAATATTGGAGAGATGGTAGAGTGGTCGATTACAACGGTCTTGAAAACCGTCGTGCTGAGAGGCACCGGGGGTTCGAATCCTCTCTCTCCGCAAACAAAGGGTGTAATCCAGCAAAGTTATGCGATTTGCACCCTTTCTACACCCAGAAATCTGATCAGTTAAGAAAAAGCTACATCCAGGTTATGAATCTTGGGTGTAGCCTTTGGTATAAGAGTTCGATTCGCTTCTCATGTGTGTGGTCTCATCAGAACCTGCAGCAAAGTCCTGCTAGCTAAGCAGGACGGCATTGTTGTAACTACCTATAGTGGAAATAACTAGAATGTGGGATTTACAACTTGTACTTCAAATCAAATCTGCCCCGAACCCAATTGGCTATTATTGGGGAGAAGTATATGTATTGGCATGCCTTTCCAGTTGGATACGTTTTTCTGCACTCCAATGTCGGTACACAGATAAACAAGCGATTTATTGCGACTAGCAGCCATAATACACCCGATGAACATATGTTGTCATTTTAGGTTTTGGTGACAACAGGAACTCCAAGTCTTTTTCCCTTTCTAGAACAACAAACACGTTATCATACTCCTCTCCTTTTGACTTATGGATGGTTTTATGCTTGTTATTTGAATCACTATACTTCACTCCAAGGGCAGCATCTGCGTACGCGTGGTTCTGGTAGAAATCCCTGATTGCCGTGCCTTTAATCTTGGTTATTTCGACATGTAAATCATTTACCAGAAAATTGTAGAAATCCATCAGACTTCCGTCTTTGTAATCTTCCTATAGCCATCCAGCAAGCGTCTTAGAACCACGATGGTTTTGGTCCTATCGCTATCGATTATATCTAACTGATACCAAGCATTTCGCAAGTCATTCATTCTTGTATATTCCACGGCCTTTATCAACGCTTTTATCACCATCTGACGCCCTGCATTGCTATCAAAATCCATCTCTAATATATTCTCTACCTCTCGCACCCCGTTCTTTTTACGCATGGAATTGGCAAGTATGTTTTGAAAGGCAAGCGATTGTATTTCGTCAGTTCCACTCTTTTCTATACACTGTTGGTAACAGTTAAGCATATCACCGACAAGCAATTCTGGCATCATTCCTTCTGATCCATTCAGCCAATCTTGCGAAAAAAATCAGTTCTGACAATATTCAGCAAGTCTATTATCTGCTTCGTGCTACGCCTATTCCCTACGAATTTCATACTCCTGCATTTCTGGAACAGTAAAAGCTGTCAAATTGCTGCACTGTAGCACCTAGAAAATCATAGATTGATTGTGCTTTATCGCCCAACCACTCCCACAATTACCCCTCATTGCCCTAACTTGGCTAGTAAGTCAATCACAAAAGGTATTGTATCTTGAAATTCATCCACGAAAAATATATGGGTATCTAGCCTTTATCAATATGTATATGTTAGGGATATCTTGAAAACAGGATGTGAGAAAAATATAGATGTCATCAAAAGACATATACCCTCTACTCCATAGCCATCTTTTGAACCCCATATAGCAGTCATTGCCCAACGATACCACTTGCCGGACTTTTTATTTATAAACCTGTGGGTGATCAGGTTTATAATCGTTTTGTACTCATGGTTTTGAATAATGCCACTGGCATTATCTCCAAACCTTTCAGGTAGACTTTTGGCATCTCACCCATGACTTTGCCAACTCTTTTTCAAAACTGATATAGCTATTCCTTCTGACTTAAAATTAGAGTCATCTATAACCACAAGTTTAGCTCAACTCCAGCCCAGAAGTCCTTTAGATACCAGATGAATATAGGGCTTTTACTATACATTTAGCATACAAGAAACTATGGATGGTATATACCTCAACCACGTCATTCCCCATATTCAAACGTGAAGTGATCGTATCGATACCCACGTTGGTATAAGTGATACAAGCCACCTTTCTCACCACATCAAGTTTGTGGCTATTTGACACCACATTCTTGATATGATTTATCAGCCAATGCGTCTTTTCCTGCACCAGACCCAGCAGTAACCTTTAAATGGTTCGTTTATAGGTATAGTTTGTTCTGATGTTTATGATAGTAGCCATGTTTAATGCATCAACAATATATTAGGGGACATGAAACTCTTTCTCTATCTGCTTCTGGTTTCTCAGGTTATCCATAAGCGTCACGTTTAGTTCCAGCGCATTACTGCCTTTTTGAAACAGAATTCAAATAACGCGATGCAAGTAAGGCTTTTCTCTTTTTCTTCATCCTCCCACTCCCGATTGGTTTCTATTGATGACTTTTTGATACGTGTATTAGCCTCACTGTTTCGCATTTTACCCATCACCTTGTTCACATCCAGTTCTGCCATCATTGCTTTTATCTCGTCCCGATTGGACACAGAGTCAGTCAATAACAGTTCACAATTGGGATTCTCACGCATTAGGTCATACTCCAGCGTTTTTCCATAAGTTACATCTTGCCTGTAGAACCTAATGTTAGGATGGACTACATATTGATCTAATTCTGTATCAGCATGATGCTTATAGTCGTAGTTGTCTGTATCTATATTGTATTCATATGGGTAACAAACTTCATAATTTTTGTCATCTCCTTTCTTTTTTCGACAGGGGTCAATATCAGTCAAGCAGACAATCTTCTTATTGATGGTATATGGATTTTTTGTATCAAATAACTTTAGAAAGTGGTTGAAATAGCGACCTCCCATATTCACCACTAGCACATGCTCATCTGTAAGGTTCTTATTCAAATACCTGGCAAAGACTGGGAGCAGCAACTCCTCTGCAATGCCCTCGACAAAAATCAATCTGTTGGCAAAGAACATATCCGCTTTAGTTGCATCCAAAAATCTTTGAACATATTGCTTGGATACCATATCATTAGAGCTCTCTTCTTTATATATGGCACGTGGATAGCCAACATTGATCTGTCCCAACGCAGGTGAGGTTAAGCAAATTAAGTCATCCAGTTTTACCGCAGAGGCAATTTGGGTAGAATGTGAGGTCATGAATATCTGACGTACATGCCCATTCAAATTATTGTCCTGCAGAAACTTTAGGAACTTGTACTGCATGGCTGGATGCAAATGTGCTTCACATTCCTCTACAGCAAGGAATGAGAGTACCTTGGCATTGCGTTTCATGTAGGCAATGTTTCCGTCTGCCTGCATCTTTGCAAGCAAAAGCGACATATATATAAGATTGTTATACCCTAGCCCATTATATGTAGCAGGCACTTCTATACCAACAGCGTATTTGATAAACATTCTCAATACAGAGAACATCTCATTCTCTGTCACCGTTCCATCAAAATCTGGTTCGGCTCCATTAAATGTTGCGCCTGTATCAAGTGCGTACTTCAGAAATACGTTTTTCCCATCCTGTAACCTATCTTGTAAAGTTTGCATCAATGGCCTAGACTGTTGGACAAAAATCATCTCTTAAAAGCTTTTTAATTGTTCCTTTATCTCATCCTCTGTCTTTGTGACATCATTCTTAACTGAGTAATCAATAAAGAAATTCAGCACATCCCTAAGGAGCGGATTATAACCTGCATATAGGTCATGACTGACATCGCGAATAGCATCAAGGAACTGGAAGTCAATCTGCCCCAACGCCTCATTGATGTTGATACCAGCAGCCTGATTACCTCCCGAGCGACTACTTTTATAGAGTCTGATGTAGTCTTGCTCTATAATCTTCCATATTTCTTTGGCTGTAATTGCGTTAGCAACATCTGCCTTATAGTTTTGCTCTTGGCTATCATCCAGTTTAAACTCGTATCTTAATTCTGCCTCTTCGCTTAATGCTGGGTCTGTCATCATATTGGCAAACAGCGCCATATCTGCAGAATCTAAGTTTTCATCTGCACTTCTACGTAAGACAAGAGTTATTTGGATCCGTGGTGACTGCCGTTGAAGCTCTTCCACATCTGTCTCATAAAATAAGTCACTGGTACCTAATCTATGACCATTACTATAGCCAAGCACTAACCCCATTGCACGGAGCAGGTTACTTTTACCGGTGTTATTATGACCTATTATAACATTCACTCCTTCATGAAAGGGTATTAAAGCTTCCTTAAAGCCTCGGAAGTTTAATATATTAATCTCCTTGATATACATACTATATTTCGTCTATACTATCATCTAAAAATAGGTGTTGTGGTTTCAATACTATGCGATGTACCGCCTATGCTACTACTCATATAAAAAGATGTTTAACATGGCTACCTTCTGTCTCATAGATAGTAGAACTTTGATATTCTAATGTAATGTGGGCAGACTTCAATAAGTCGTTTTCACCCTTTATTGCAAAAAACTATTGTAGTTTTACTTCGTCGTATTCACTTCCTACGTAATCAAAGAAGGACGAGAGCAGATATAAAGTTATCCAGAGGAAGTCCAATAGAAAATATATAGAAACACCTCTGTATATTGATTTCACACTGAATGAAGCCATTCTCCATAAAGTTTCCCATATATCTATGCAACTAATCGGTATACATTTTGCAAGGAACTGATATATTTCATGAAAGGGAACTTCAATCAATGATGCAGAAAGAAGCAAAATACAGAGTAGAGCCAACACTATAATATAAAATGAAAGTGTGGTTGCCTTTTTATAGTAGTTCTTCAATCTTACTCCTATCGGCATTAGTTGGGCATTTACATCCTTTTTATAGGGACTAAAGTCTATCTTCTGAAACTTATCAATTAACATTAAAATAAATGAGAAGAATAGACCAGCAAAAAGTGATAGAGCTGACACAACGTATCCTGCAAAATCCTTACCAAAGCCATTTACTGTTGTAATCGAAACCACAACTGAAATCATTAGTATCCCCCACTGGATTTTGGTAAAATAATATCGTGGCTTGTTTTCTTCTATGTTTGACGCTGTACTATTAACTTCTGCATATTGAAAAAGATGTGCATCACTGACTAAACTTTTTAACGCTTCTCTAAAACTCATAAATATCTTGGTTTATATTTCGTTCAGCTTTGATTTCTTTTAAAAGTTTATGGCAATATTTCTGTATGGCTTTGAAATCAGGAAGTCCTGTTTGCTCGTCTGAAGTAATTCCTTCATCCGAAAGATAAATGGTAGGTCTTATACTTTGAATATCCTTTGAGATATCATAATTAGCATTTCTCCCCTGCTCATCAGCGGTATAGATTCGACCTTTACCTTCACCGAGGATCTGTTGATCAAGTGTCATTTTTGAAACTTCTTGCATAATTTCTCTTGTTCCTTCTGAATTTATAGGCAGTTTTTGGTTGACAGGTCTTATACAACTTCAACTTCAAATTCTTGTGCTGCCTCTGTTACTTTTTTTGCGAAGACTTTTCTGACAGTGGCAAAGGCGATGTAAAACTGAACATTCGTATAGCTGCAGATTTTTCATATTTTTCTTTGAGCCGTTTTGGAACAAATGGTTCTACATCTACCTTAAAGTAATTATCACATCCTCCCAATAATTCTCTTATGAATTCATTTATAGGACCTTGAATACTTTCTTCTGTATAGGATTGAGTTAGCAACACTGCATACTTGTCATTTAAGATAGGGTTCAAAAGTATGTAATACTTATCCAAAACTGCATAATTCGGTTTAATTTCTGTCTTACCTTCTTTTTTCTCTGTGTCTTGATACTCTCTTAATATACCATACTTACCTCCTTCAATAACACCATCTATCATCCAAGTATCTGAATATAGAGTCATTGGCAGCATATTACCATCGTCTATGCCAATGACTTTTTTACTTTTGTCATCTTTATGAAATTCGTCTTGTCCCACACCATTAATGAAAGAGGTAAAAAGATATTCCATTAGAGCCTTATCAGACGTGTCTGAGTCCTTCGCATATTTTTCTTTCAAAAAATCTCTAAAGGTTTTATTTTCATCTTGCTTTTTAGGCTTAAGACTAATTATGTAAACATTGAGTTTGGGGTTATGTGCCATATTTATTTTCAATTACTTCTCGTCAGAGCACGTGTTTAATGTTTTAAAATCAAAAAAACTTCATTATCAAGGAAAAGCTACATCATAATAGTTTTCAAATGAAAGAATATTATTCTTTTAGAAGAGGATTCTGCCCTCCTTTGGGAAGTCGCTTTACCATTTTGTCGAAGTCGCTTTCAAGTTGAGCCATTTCTCTTTGACGGTATATATTGAATTCTCGCTCGGCTTTTTCTATTGCTTCTTGATGCGATACACATCCTTTTCCTTCCAACAGTTTGCGTTGCAGAGCTATGATTTGGTTGTCAAGAGCTGAAGTCCAATCTGCCATATGCATGGGACGTTCTTCAAGGGCTTGGAACTCGGCAAAGTCTAAAAATTGCGACACAAGTAGGTTGAGCCGTTGCAGTTCTTTTTCGGTGAGGTAATTCTTAGCTATCTTTACATCATCTTTAGTAATATAGTTGCCTTTGAAATTGGTCATGCCAACGAGGGGTTTTTCACTATCCACACGGTCGTAGATAATTTCTGCAGCCGTGTGCTCGTGTACGGCATAGTGGAGTTTATTCTGCACAGTAGCGAAGAATGTGCGGGTGAGGTCAGTGCGCGGATCATAATCCACAGACGTGGCGTAGATGTCTGTTACCTGCTGATAAAAGTTGCGCTCCGAAGCCCGAATATCACGAATGCGCTGCAGTAATTCTCTGAAATAGCGGTTGCCACCTTGTTTGAGTCGGTCATCATCCATTGTAAAGCCTTTTTGGATATACTCGTGTAGTCTTTCAGTAGCCCAACGACGGAAGCGAGTTGCTATCTGAGATTGCACGCGATAACCAAGAGCGATAATCATATCAAGATTATAGTGGTCAATATTGCGCTGGACATTGCGACTTCCTTCTTGCCGAACTAACAAGTATTTCTTGTGAGTTGACTCATCTGTCAATTCTTTGTCAGCATAGATATTCTTGATATGTAGGGCTATATTCTGTTGCGTAGTATCGTAAATCTCTGCTAACTGCCCTTGAGTGATCCACACATCCTCGTCTGCAAAGCGCACGTTTATCTTTACCAAGCCATTATCGTCTTGGTAGATGATAAGATGATTATCATTCTTTCCTTTTGTCATTGCTACTACTTTATATAGAGCCTTTTTTCTACTCCGTGACAACTTCAAATATATATTCTATTTTCGCAGACAAATCTTTGACAGTCTCCTTTTTCTTAAAGTGAACCAAAGATGGAATCTGTATCCACCTTTCATCGCCATCAATGAAACTGCAATCCTTCAATAATCCAAACAGTTCTTTTGCATATTTCTTTGTTTTGCATTCAAACTGTATTCTTAGTTCATGGTATTGACAGAATCCTATCCATAATGTACAATACCCTCGATTTTGTTTGAGCCAAATGTCATTACCGAAACTATCACTATACTTTTTGTACATATTAAGCTGATTTGAATCATAATATTCAAAGCCATAATTATTGGCTATGGCATTTGCTATCTTAGCTCTTTCTGTATCAAGTGCCACTTTCGCATATTGCTTTCTTGGGACTGCAAACATAATATGACCTTCATACCAATATACTCTAAGTACAGCCTTTCCTCTTGCTTCTTCAGCAGCAACCCAGTCATATAGTTTGATATCGTGACGAATCCTGTTCACAGCCATATTGCAGTACTCAATCTCCACATCTGATGCGCCAGACCAGGGTGTAAAATCTTCAGCATTATCTATGTATTCAGAAAGTCTTTTCTTAACGGTTTCAACATTATCACTCTCCAGAACATCTGCTAACATTTTCCTTACACTATTGTTCGATGCTAAAATATTCTTTAAGTACTTATTGGTTTCAGCTCGTTCTGTAATAAAGCGGTTTCTTATGTCATCCCATGTAACAAACTGACTTGCAATAGCACGAATCAGTAAATGGTCTTGACGATATACTGGTGAAATACCAGATTCATCAAACATGTCTTTGGCAAGAGACAAACTATGTTGGTACTTTGGCAAGGACATACCTTCTTTATAGAAGAACATTACCATACCTCTAAAGTATGGGTGTTTTTCTGCATCTTCAAAAACAGGAAGCCAGTTGTCGTTTTCGGCTATACGGGAGGCTTTCAACACCTCTTCGAGTAAAGCTCTATTTTCTCTCTCATCAGTACTATCTTCTTTCCATTGTGACAGGGCGTAATAGAAAGATTCCTCTCCAGACATTCTTTTGGCTATACTGTGAATAATAGCGGAGAATTTCCTTATCAACGATGACACAGGAGTGAGGCTGTCTATATTTGTATTCTCGACAATATTCCATACTATTCGCATCCACTGTTTGAAAACCTCAGTGTCAAACGATTCAAAAGCTTCAATAAACTCAATGACTGCACCAAACGTGATAAGTTTGATGTGAGTCATTTTTAGAATTGATATTGCTATAGAAATCATCACCTTCTAATGATAATTTTTCCCATGCAGGAGCCATCATTTCGTATATGACCTTTTTCGAATCCTTAAAGTCATATTGATAGAAAGTATCAAGCACTTTATCTAATGTCAACACATATTCTGGATGATTTGTTAGAATCGACTTAAATTCTTGAAATCCAAGATATTCGTCAGCTTCGGTTCGATTCTCTGCATCTGTATAAATCTTCCTCAATGTGGAATCCTGTCGCATATCCCTGTCATTGACAATATCTTTTGTAGAGGTAATGTATTTGCATGCAAAGAATCGTGAGAAGAAGCTCATATAAGAAGCATCAAAGTTCTCAAATCCTTTCCTCCAGAATATGTCAATCCATTTAGCGTCCAGCTTGACCGAGAAATTGAAATGGAACTCAACCTGATCTTCACTGTCTTTACAGTAAAGAGGGACCTCTTCCTTGAATGGTGAATAATCAATTCTGCCAATATAATTTGTCAAGTCTGCCTTAAAATTCTCAAATGGACTTAGTTGTAAACCACGGGCATTCATCTTAATATACAACTCCTCAGACAGATTGAAGAAAGCCCAAAAGACTTCACATAGAACTGGATGTTTGCCAATTTTTGTGTAAAGAGCTTTATTGTCTTGATTGATATAGCGTTCATGTATAGCATCGAGCATTGTCAGCATAGCTGTTATGGTGCTATCCCTATCAAATGACTTGAAATACCATTTTGCTTGTCTGATTACTTTTGATGGTGTCTGGCCAGACAAATCAATGCGATAGGAGGCAAGCTTATGGCAAAATAGCGTTGAAGTAGAACGTGTTTCATAGACAAAGCGATGCAGTGCATCACGTATCGTCTTATCTTCCTCATCTTCTTCTGTCAATTCACAATTGGCTATATACCAATAAACGAGGAACAAAGTTGTCATTCGTTGCTGACCATCTAGAAGTTCCACCACATATTCGTCATTAGATGGGCGAACAATGCCATAGATAAAATTGAAGTCAAATATCTCATCTGTCTTAAAATTCTCAAACATTTCATTCAATAAGGTGTTGCGAATATAAGTACATACTCCGTCCAGTCTTCCTTGTGCATAAGGACGTTGTATCTTGGGAATGATAATTTGACTGACTTTAACCTTCATATCTTTGTTAAGGTCAAGCTCTTTTCCATATATATCTATAAATGTATATCTTTCATTCATAGTTCGTCCTCCTCATTGCTTACATAGTTTATAATAACATCATAAACATATCTGTGATATGCATTCATATCTTCTTCTGTCCAAAGAGAACGATTGGTACCCTTTTTGGTCAAAGAACTTTGCAAAAGATGTATTGTGTAGCAATAGGAACAAACACACCTTGTTTGATACGCTCTATGATAATATGGCGTTTTGGTACAGAAAAAGACTATTTCCATACATCCTGTTGGTAGCTGCATCAAGAAGGGTTAAGTTTCCGATGGAGTTTTTTTAATTTCTTCATCAGCTTCAACCTCCTTGGCATTCTTCTTCAATATGTCAATAGCTATATCATAAGCTTTTTCTTCCAGATTTTGCTGAATCTGCTTACGTTCTTCTTTGGTCAATTCTTCAGAGCGGTCTTCCATTGCAGTCTTGATCCATTCAATCTTGTCCTTCTCTTTCTTCAGTGCATTTTGTATGGAAAGAGTCAACATGCTCTATATCCCAGTTCTGCGCACTAAGTACGTCAAATGGGAACTTATATACATCTGAATCTGATTCGAGCTTTTGGTTTTGCTCATTCAGAAGATGAATATTCAAAGTCAACAGTAGTTTATAGATGTTGTCATGCTCCTTATAAGTATTAAGGATAAGCTTCCTGTCTTTGTCTATCTTGATACCGCGAAGATGGTAAGATATGCGCTCTTTCAAATAACGTTCAAATTCAGCTCTACTTGACAGTTCGGGCATGTAATCGAAATGAAGGATCAATCGACACAAATCTTCACCACACTGACTTAATAAGCCAATGAAATTATACGTCGAAGGAGAGCAGAACCAGTCATCGAGTGTACGGAACAATTCCATGACCTCACTCCATGCTTCTGCAACTTCAAGTTGCAAGACCTCACCAATCTTCCCTTCAAATCGGTTATAGTAAAAACGGAAGATCTCACTCTGTCTGGTGTCCATCAACTTCTCGTCAACAACCTTCAAAATGTTGTCCCATTCCTCTTCTGGCACTTCTTTCAATACATTCTTCTTGTATATCAAATTAAAGAGGAAGTCTATTCGGTTAGGCAGATCAAAGCCTTTCTTTTGAAGAAAGTACCAGAAATTGTTGGCATGGAGTGTATTCTCTATAAACTCCCATTCCAGAGCCAGTTCAGACTGTTTGATATACTTGTCGCCAGCGGTAAAAATTCTTTTTTTAACAGGAACAAGCCTTTGATAAGTTCAGCATCAGTTAACCCTAATCTTGCCTGTATTTATCTTTTGGAACTCCTTAATGTTATTCTTTTTCCTTGCTCTCAGCTATTTCATACCATAACACTTGTACAGAACCTCCTTTAGTGTCGCTCATTCCATTGAGCAACTTAAAGAAAAGAGGTTCGAATATTATCAAGACTTCCTCCCAATTGATAGCGGATATTGATTGCCTTTCCGTCCGTCTTTATCCACTCAGAAATATACTTGAAAGCATTTGCCATGTGGAAAAAATCTACGTTTTCCTTGAAATCATCTTCGCTACTATCCTTAATTGTTCTCATGGACATGCTTTCAAGGAATTTAGCAGAACCGTCACGAGTAGCATAGCAAATATGATACAATTCCTTACCGTCCTCTTCTTCTTTCAGCGTTTCTGCATCCCATCCCTTCTGATCCATAAGGTATTTGTACAGAAGGTATATGGTGGTTAATCGCTGTTGCCCATCGATGATCTCCCAGACTCCACGTTCTTTGATGTCGTCGTTGTATTTATCCTTAAAAATGAATTTCAACTTTTCTTTGTCAGTAATTGAACGTGCAATAATTGGCTGAAGACAATAGAACTGGTCTTGCTTCTTTTTCTTTCCTTCATTTGCAAAAGTCATTTGTGAAACATAGAAGGTCTCGGAGTAAATCTCCTACTTGCTTCACAGTCCAACGATAACCTCTTTGATAGGAAGGGATATAGAAGTATCTTCCATCAAGAAGTTCGCCTATTGCATACTGATATATAGAGTTTTCCATATTATTTATATTGTTTGCTTGATTATATCACTAACTCTTTAGGAGATACACCGAGCAAATCTGCCACTTTGAAGATGGTAGCAAGATTAGGCTGCTTGAGGTTACAAACATAGGCGTTGGTGATACTGAAACTCATACCCTAACTCTTTTTGGCTAGCCATGTTTGGGTGATCCTCGCTTCTTCAAATGCTCCTTGATCAGGTTGCTATGCTCTTTCTTCTGTCCCATTAGATGATTTGTATAACTCGATATTTGTTACAAAGATATGAACTTATAATGAATAAAACGAAGAAAAATGGAAACTTTCACGCTACTGAAAAATAGTTTTTTCCCAGTGAGAGGATAGTCATAAAGGAATCTCTTAAACAATCAATGATGATTGAGTAAACAACGTGCTATTTTGTCTGAAAATAGTCCCACTTTTTAGAATGTATATTGAGCGTTTTTGATAGTCGTTGATTTCCTTGCATTTCTTATACTTCCCACTATATCCCTGCCTCTTGGTAGAGTATCAAAAGCCATCTACTTTTGCATCGTTAGACCTGACTGAATGCCCTATGCGCAAGGGCGAGTTATTCATTTCAAAACGACGGAATTATGACAATAAATGAATTACTGGACAAGCCTGTTTGGCAGATGACTGGTGAAGAATTACTTTTCCTTGCACAACACGGTAATATATCCACGAGCAGGGGAATTAACAAAGGCTTCTTCCTCCAAAGAAGAAAAGCGATATGTGTACGGGTTGGCTGGTATTGCACGCCTCTTTTCGGGTGTAGCCTGCCCACGGCTAATCGTATCAAGCAAAGTGGTAAAATCAATCGTGCCATTACGCAGGTGGGGCGCAAGATTATCGTTGATGCCGACCTTGCGCTGGAATTGGCAGGGCGAAAGATAGGAGGACGATAATGAATACAACTGATTATGAAAACATTTGGCGAAAAGTCGCTCATTCATGTAACCGATGAGTTTGCACTTCCTCCAGTTGTACTACAAGTAGGTGAAGCGATTATTGGCACACTGGTAACTTTCAGTGTATCGACAGGTAAGGCGAAAAGCCAAGAAGACTTTCAACGTGAGTGCAATCGTAGCTGCAGCTCTTATCAATGGGCAAGTTGCTGGAATATCAAGCATCATTTCCCGAGAGTAAACGCACTATTCTTTACTTTGACACGGAACAAAGTCCCTTATCATTGCCAACTCGTGATGCAACGTATTTTGAGATTGGCAAAAACTACCGATAGACAAGGAACCGCAGAAATTTGAAAGTTCAGTCATCTTAGAGCCATTGCTGACCCTAATGAACGCAGAGAAATCATTCGTTACGCCATTTACAATACACCCAAATTTGGGGTTTGGTGGTCATTGATGGCATTCGTGATTTGATGCTCGACATCAACAACTCAACGGAGGCAACCAAGTTGGTAGGGCGATCTAATGCAGTGGACAAGCGAACAGAATATCCATATTCAAACTGTGCTTCACCTCAACAAGGGCGACGATAACGCACGAGGACATATTGGGACGGAACTCAACAACAAGGCAGAGACCGTCCTGCAAATCACGAGGACAACACGCTGCCTGAGCGCAGTATTGTTGCACCCTGCCATCATTCGTTCCAAACCCTTTTGACAAATTCGCTTTTCGGCTCAAGGAGGTTGAAGATGAGGTTTTGCATTCCCCAAATAGACCTCTCATATTCGGACAATGAATGGAAATCACATCGCGTCTCCTATCAAGAGTTAAGCGGTAACGAACATCGAATGGCATTGAAACAAGTATTCTCTACGAATGAAGTCTTGCCATATAGTACACTAATCGTAACTCTCAAAGAGGCTTATACTAAGATGGTGGGACAATCCTACGGGCAAACCAAACTCAAAGAACTCCTACAATTCTTGCTCAACAAAGGCATGGTGGTCAAGGAAGAGCGAGGAAAATATCGGCTCAGCAGAGATTATCTGCCCTAAAACCGTTGGTCGGTCGGACGCAGGCTATATATACCTGAACCAACCCGACCAAAGAGAAACGAGTTTGGTCGGTCGCAAATGGGTGTCTATAGTGTACGACCGTCTGACCAAACAATTATCAACCTATCCTCCAAAAAGAAAAAAGGCGGCGTTAATTTCATTTCAAACTTAAAACAAAATCACAATGGAAATACAAAATATCAAGCAAATTTCTATCACAGATTATTTTGCAACAACAGGCTATGCGCCAGCACGAGTACAAGGTATTCACTATTTGGTACTACTCTCCGCTCGCAATGAGCGCACACCATCCTTCAAAGTCAATACAGAGCGCAACCAGTGGTACGACTTCGGATCGGGCGAACATGGCGACATCATCGACCTTGTATGCGCTTTTACATCGTTGCACTACCAGCGAAGCCATCAGGCTTTTTGAGTGGTGCTAAACAAGTAGCACATCAAGATTTTCTTTTGGCGGTAAGAGAAAAATTCTCTGAGCGCAAGTTGAAATCCTATCTGCGCAACCACTCTCCAATCCCTATTTGCTCCGCTATCTCGCAGCACGTGCTATTCCTCTTCCCGTAGCCAGCGCTTACTGCTCGAAAGTTCTATTCCAAAATATGAAACGAACATACTATGCCATTGGATTTGCAAACGATGCTGGCGGATGGGAAATTCGTAGTCCTTATTTTTAAAGGTTGCATTGCTCCAAAAGCAATTACAACTATTAGTAAAGGCACAGACGTTTTACAAATCTTTTGAAGGGTTTTATGGATTTCCTGTCGTGGCAAACGCTGAATCCATCTTCAACTTCCGACACCATAGTTCTTAATTCTCTAGCTCTTTTGCCACGCATTCAAGAGAAGATAAGAGGCTACAAGCAAGTTGAGAGTTTTCTGGACAATGATGAAGCAGGGCGAAAATCGTTTGACGTTTTGAAGCAGTTTTACCCATCTATCATAGATGGCTCTGTTCGCTATCGAACTCACAAAGACCTCAACGAATGGCTCGTTACTCAATCTAAAGTCAAAGAGAAACAATGTTGTTACCAACCACGAAGCGTGGTATCAGAAGATAGTGTTTAGCAGGGAAGCAAGTTTGTGTTTTGAGTATCTCAAAACCTACTTGCTCCCACCTTTGGGAGGTGAAAATCCCGTTGGTCTCATCAAAAAAATAAAAATGGAACAGAAGAATAAAGGTGGACGACCCACCAAGACTTTATCAGAGAAACGGAAATATCAAGTGCTTCTTCGGCTTAATACAATGGAGTATTACACCTTGTTGGGAAAAGCACGTGAAGCCTCAATTTCTCGAACAGAGTTTTTACGGCAGCTCATTACAAATGCAGAAGTAAAGAGTCGAATCAAGCCAGAGGAAATGCAACTCATCCGTACAGTTTCTGGTATGGCTGGAAAAGCCACACTAATTTGACTCCACCTGCAAGTATTTTAGACCCAGTAAGGTTAAAATAATGAGACCCACCTCACCAAAATAAGAATGACCCTTTGAAACGCTAGTTTTTTAGGGTCATTTTGTAGTTTTGTGTTACTGCCCTGGCCGGCATTAAAAACATAAAACTATTATTTATATGACAAAATTAAAGAATTTATTGCGCTGTTACGCATCTGGTATGGGAATAAGAGTATTTCTAGTACTTTCCATATATCTCGTAACACCCTCCGCAAGTATGTCCGTAAATTCCAAGAAAGTGGCTTGTCCATGGAGCAAATTCTGTCGCTTTCAGATGATAAGCTGGCGGACTTGTTTTCAGATGGGCATTCTCGTAACCGTCCGCCTTCTGCTCGCAAGTTGGAGTTAGAGGCACTTGTTCCTGATTATGTGAAACGGCTTAGCAAGAAGGGTGTTTCTATCTTATCTCTTCACACGGAGTATCTCAAAACTCATCCTAATGGTTACCAGTATTCTACTTTCAAACACGCAATCCATGCCTACAGATGTCAAACACAAGCCGTAGGACATGTAGAGCACCTTGCTGGCGATCAGATGTATATTGATTATGCAGGTGATAAACTAGAGATAGTCGAAGAACAGACGGGTGAGGTGCGGAAGGTAGAGGTTTTGTGGCTACCCTTCCATGCAGTCATTACACCTATTGCGAGGCAGTGTGGTCGCAGAAGAAGGAAGACCTTATCGTTGCTTGCGAGAATGCTCTTCATTTCTTTGGTGGTGTACCCAAGGCTGTTGTGCCTGACAACTTAAAAATCAGCCGTTATCCGCAGTGATCGTAATGAGCCTGTTATCAATGACGACTTCGCTGCTATGGCTGAATTTTATGACATGGCTGTTTATCCAGCTAGGGTGCGCCGTCCCAAGGACAAGGCACTGGTTGAGAATGCTGTAAAGCTAATGTATCGGTCGGTATATGTAGATATTGAAGGGCAAATTTTTCCATAATCTAGAATCACTTAATGTTGCTATACGCACATCTTTAGAAGCATTTAACAGCCGTAGATTGAGTGGGCGTAAGGAATCCCGTCAAGAACTATTTGAGGAAATGGAAAAGATTTTTCTTCGTCCTCTTCCTACCGCTCGCTATCAGATGAAGTCTAGAAAGTCTGCTACTGTCATGGCTAATAGCTTCGTTATGCTAAGAAAGCATAGTTATAGTGTTCCAACAGAGTATATCGGCAAACGTATGGAGCTTATTTTACGATAATGACAATGTTCAAATCTACTATGGGTTAAAGTTAGTTACCATCCATCAGCGAGATGATACTCCCTATACCTACTCACAGAAAGATGCACATAATCTTCCTGGTCATCATGGTAGCTTTGAAAAGGATTTGGAGGAAATATATCAACGGGCAGGGCAAATAGACAACATCCTTCTGCTTTATCTCAAGGAAGTCGCTACGCAGATGAAATATCCACCAAAAGCCTTCCGCTCTTGCCGTGGTATCATGTCGCTGGAGAAGAAGTATGGCATGGCTCGTCTAGTAGCAGCTTGTAACTGTGCCTCGGAAGGACGACGCTATGGCTATAATGAGATAAAGGATATACTACAGAAAGGGTGATGATGCTTCCTATATATCTATGGATGAAGATAATATGGAGCTATCTCCTGAATATAAACCAAAAACTCATAAGAACATACGAGGCAAGGATTATTTCTCAAAGCAATTATCCAATAATAGCAAACAATTAAAGTAAACAACTATGGAACTAAATAATAATAAGACAGCACCTATTGTGCAAGAAATGGATAAGAATCAGTTATCTCTTGATTTAATGCATAGAATGAGGCTTACGGGTATGGCAACTGCCTTTTGAAGAAAAGCTCTAACAACTACAATTGCAGATACGATGACACCAGATGCCTTTTTATCTTGGCTCTTATCTCGAGAATGGGACTATCGTTCTGCAGCAGCCATTGAAAGACTCATAAAATCAGCAGGGTTTAGATATAAAACCTATCCTGAGCAAATAGATTATAATATCAATCGCAACCTTAGCCAAAACAAAAATGGAGAGAATACTCACTTGATTTTATCAAGCAAGGACGCAATATATTTATTACTGGTTCATCAGGAACTGGTAAAGTTTTATCGCTACAGCTATAGGCTATCATGCTTTGTAAAAATGGTATTAGAACGATGTATGCTAACATGTCAAAAGCTGCTGGGGACACTTAAGGTTGCCAAGAACAAAGGAACGTTAGAAACAGAGCTAAAGAAGATAGAGCGATGTCGCTTGTTAATCCTCGATGATGCCTTCCTTGTACCTGTAGATGCAAAAGAGCGTCCTATATTACTTGATATTATAGAAGATAGGCATGAAAGGAAGTCGATTATCATATCTTCTCAACTTCCTGTAGACAACTGGTATGATGCAATAGGGCGACCCTACCGTGGCAGATGCTGTACTAGATAGAATTGTGCATACCTCATATCAAATAGAACTAACTGGAGAGAGTCTTAGAAAGATAAAAGCAAAGAATATTACCAAGTAATAGCGAAATAAAATGACCCACCCGACCAGGGCATTTAGTGGGTCAATAATAAATCGTTTTACTGGGTCTAAAATACTTTGACAGGGTGGGTCAAATTAGTGGCTTTTT